>Ga0182017_10000151_pt1 | contig 53956 bp, 43 predicted proteins | sample 712E3DmetaG_FD_120492 | JGI IMG/M metagenome (GOLD analysis project Ga0182017, IMG submission 120492) | Permafrost microbial communities from Stordalen Mire, Sweden - 712E3D metaG | ecosystem: Environmental > Terrestrial > Soil > Wetlands > Permafrost | place: Sweden: Stordalen | collected... | reverse complement strand
TGCGCCCGGTAGGTCGGATCGTGCATCAGGGTGTAGATGCGTTTTGCGGTCACGTTCGTCGTTGTGTACACCCGCAGGTTGGCGTTGCTCGATTCGCGGAGCACCGCTTCTTCGCGCCAATCGCCTATTAGGTCCGCGGTCAGCGTCGGGGTGGACTTGGTGCCGTTGCATGACGCGGTCCCGGATGTGCTGACCCCGGGCAGCGTGGTGCCGTTCATTGTCGAACGCACGCCATCGGCGTTCCAGTAGATGAGGAAGTTGCTCCCAGCCGAGGGCGCACCAGAAGAACCGTCGGCGCAATAGACACTGCCCACGCCACTCGAACACGAGGCGCTGGCTTGGGCGGTGGTGCTGACCCATTCGGCAACCCCGCGACCGTTGTCTCCACTTCCCGTCACCTTGAAGTCGCTTGCGCAGGTATCTGCGGAGTGGCAATCCTGGCCGCCGTCATTCTCGTGGGGCAGGTACACATGGATCCCCTTGCCCTTGATGAGCTCGCCCACGTGCAAGGCATCGCCGTGACCGATGCCCGTCGCGCACCTGAAGGTCCCGTCGCTGCTGATGGTCGACGAGCCGGGGATTATCTCAAAGGCGCCGTCGCCGTCCACGTCAGCCGCCATGCACGAGTGGCAGCCCTGGCCAGCGGCTTTGCTGCCACCAGCGACGTCGCTGTCGAAGATCCAGTTCTGCGCCAAGCTTCCACCGCGCCAGGTTAGCGCAGACACTGTCAGCCGCGTGTAGTACCCACGTTGCTGGATGATGCTCGGCAGACCGGTCGCAACGCCTTTGTCCTTCACCCACGCTATCCCAGCGTTGTAGCGGTCCAGCCGGTTGCCGTAGGTATCGCCCCAATTCCCTACGGTCCCGCGCTGCACCGGATAGTTGACCGTTGCCAGCTCCTTGCCGGTGTCTCCCGCGAACACCGTGGTCCACTCGGGCCCGGTAAGAATGTAGCCGGAGCTGTTGCGGTACACAGCGCTGTTGTCGGCGCTAGCCGCAACTCCCGTGCTGAGATACGCGCCGGTTCCGTCCTTGGTTCCCGGTGCGGTCTTGGTAGCAAATTCCGCCTTCCCGTCCCCGTCGAAGTCGTACACCGACATCTGCGTGTAGTGCGCCCCGGCGCGAATGTTCGGTCCCAGGTCGATGCGCCAGAGCCGCGTGCCAGCCAAGGTGTATCCGTCAACATAGACGTTGCTGGTGACGCCTGACTGGGAATTGTCCTTCGCGTCCGACGGATCCCACTTGAGCACGATGTCGAGTTTGCCGTCGCCATCGAGATCCCCTGGGGCGCCATCGTTCGCGCTGTACGACCCGGACGGTGGTGACAACGGGATGCTCGTGTACTGCTGAGCCCAGACCGAGGCCGCAGGAGACTGTGGGCCCTCGGTCCCTTTGAGTACGCAAGTCACCGTGTATTTCGAACTGCTGGTCCCGGAGGCATCCTGGTAGTTCGTGCTATCGGTCACGCTCGCCACCTTGGTGCCATCCCGGTAGACGTTGTACGAAGTGTCGCTGTCCGTTCCGGTGTACTCGTAGCCAAACATGCGCCAACCAACATAGACGCCGCTTGAGACCTTCACCGCCACCACGCCACGATCCAGGTTTTCCATCTGGTAGTGGCCGGAGCCGCCCCCAGTGACTGTGGGCTTGGTTGCTCCGCCCTGACCCGTGACGCCACCTGCGCTCGTCGCACCACCCGAAGTGCCCACGCCGCCAGAAGCGACCATGCCGCCGGACCTGCCGCTACCGCCGCCGATCCTGGTTGCGCCGCCGTTGACACCGACACCGCCGCTGGTGACCGTCCCGCCCGAAAGAGGCGCGACGCCGCCGGTTGTTGGCGTGCCACCCGTCGTAACCGCACCGCCGCTGGTAACCACACCGCCGGATGTAACCGTTCCGCCTGAGGTGACCACGCCACCACTGCGCGTGGCGCCCCCACTTCCCGCCGACGTGCCGCCGGACGTGGCAATCGAGCCACCGCTGGCAGCCCCACCGGTTTGCACGGCTCCGCCACTCTGCGCGGCTCCGCCCGATCCTGAGCCTCCAGTGGTCGCCTGGGAGCCCGTACCAGTCGAGTCGCAGCCCTGAAGCAAGGTAAAGGTGCCTGCAAGGAGCATAGACAGAGATCCTCGCGCTAGAGCCTGGGTCACTTTACGAGTTCTGGTTCGCATCGCATCCTCCAAAATGGCCATTTTCGCATCCTCGCGGATGCACGATTCTAGACCGAGCAGTGCCCAACTGAATACTGGCGGCTCAGGAAATCGCACGACGCATGTGGCCATTTGGCAGTTTGTCCGCATTTGGTCAACGACAACTATGCTGCCCGAAAGAATCTGTGAGCCACAAGGGAGCCGCCGCGACACTGCGATATCGAAGAAGCCGCCAATGAACAGAGGGACCCAATCCAACGTCTGGCCGCGACCCTGGTACCCTGGTACAATAGGGACCGTGTCCGACCTGGTCATTCATGACGGCGGTCCTGATTCCATACCGCGGTCCGTCGGCGATAGGGCCAAGGTTGGAACAGCAGGCGAAGAGCGCGTTGGTGCCGACGCTGACGACGCCATCCTGGCCCGGGTGGCCCTGGTGGGTCAGGTCTGGGCCCAGCGCGAGATTTGGTTCCGGTTCGCACCGATGGTGTATGGCCTTTTCCGGCGGGCGCTCGGCCCGCGGCACGATCACGACGATCTGACCCAAGAGGTCTTTCTTCGGGTCTTTCGCCAGTTGCACACCCTGCAAAAGGCATCGGCCATTCGCAGCTTCGTCTATTCCGTGGCAGTTCACGTGGTGAGTGAGGAACTCCGCCGCTTCCGCGTGCGCCGTCGCATTTTTGAGCAGAATCCGGATCTCTCAACGCCTTCAGCGTCGTCACCGGCCGATTTCGAGATGCGCGAGACCCTGTCGTGTGTCCAGCGAAGTCTCGACGGGATGCGTGACAAGTACAGGGTTGTGTTCGTCCTCCGATATGTAGATGGATTGGACCTGAAAGACATCTCCCTGGGCCTCGGCATCTCGGTTGCCACGGTAAAGCGGTACCTGGCCAAGGCGTTGGTCTATATCCAGAAATCCGTTTCGCAAGAGGAATACCGAGCACGGGCCCGCCAAGCTGCTCCGGCGGTTTCGCGTCTCTTTGGGGGTGGGCGATGATGAACGCGCGGCGTCCCGTGACCGTTGAGGAATTTGCTGCTCTAGCCGGGCAGGGTTTGGGGCAAGTGACCGAGGCCGAACTCGACCGGGGCTGGCAGCGGCTGGCGAGCCGCCTTGCGCAAGGACATCACCTGGAGCCACCGATCTCCCTGCGTCCCCGGTTTGCGTGGGGCAAGTGGGCTTTGGCAGGGGCGGTTGCCGTCGTGCTCGGTATCGTGGCCTATCGCTTGCCGCTTCAGCCGTCAGACCGACCCCTACATTACGTTGTGGAGGGAGCGACGGTTGGACCGGCTGAAACCATCGCCGCCGCGTCGGCCGCGCGTGTGCTTTTCTCCGACGAGTCCCGGCTGGGAATCGAACCGTCGGCCAAGATCAAGGTGCTGGGCACCGACGCGCATGGCGCCCAGGTGGCCGTCGCCGATGGCTCCATCGACGTGTTCGTCAAACCCCGCGGGCACTCTTCCTGGCGTTTCGAGGCTGGTCCATTTTCGATTCTGGTGAAGGGCACGGCTTTCCATCTTGGCTTTGAAGCCGCGAAAGGCCGCCTGGATCTGCACATGAAGACCGGCGTGGTCGAGGTGCGGGGTCCACGCGAGGGCGGCGTGGTGACACTGCGCGGAGGCGAGTCGGTGGAACTGTTCGCAAGCCCGCCGCGCGAAGCGCCGGTCGCCGCCCACGTCGAAGTCAGGCAGGAATCACGGCCAGCGGAGGTTGCTTCGACACCGCCAACTCAGAAACTGCAGGAAACCGCTCAGGCGAGCCGGATCGCAGCGAAGCGCGCCGCTCATGGCGGCTCGGGTCGGCTCGCCATGCACGATGGGGCGTACGCGATCCATGCTGTCCCCTGGTCAGACCTGATTGCCAAGGGAGAGTTTTCCGCCATCGTACAAGACGCGGAAAGCCGAGGGATGGACGTCACTCTGGCTCGTGGTTCTGCCCTGGATCTCATCACCCTGGCTGATGCGGCCCGCTACACCAGGAAGTACGAGACGGCCCGCCAGGCATTGCTGGCCCTACGTGCACGGTTCACCGGAAGTGATCGCTCGAAGGACGCCGCCTTCTTCCTGGGCCGCCTCTCCGAAGTCGGGCCCGCGTCATCTGACGCCGCTTTGACCTGGTACGATACGTACCTCGCGGAAGCCAGCCGGGGTCCCTATGCCTCCGAGGCACTGGGACGAAAGCTCACCTTGCTCGTGCGCATCGACCCCGAGAGGGCCCGCAGGGCTGCGCGGACATACCTACAACGGTTTCCCCAAGGGAATCAGGCCGACCTCGCACGCTCCGTTGTAGAATCACCGGCCGAGTGACCGCTCTTCTCGCTGCCGTGCTTTCCGCCATGGCCCTGCCCCCTGAAACCGCCGGGGCGGGTGCACCTGCTGACGTCGGCCCAGCCGTGATAGCCGTGGCGATCCACGAAGGAGAGAACAGCGCCATGCAGGAGGCTCTCAACCGCTTGCGTGGCGAAGCGCTGTCGGTCGGCTTCGAGGTACGCTTCATCCACGCGGACACTCCCGATACGCCGGCTGCCCAACTCGAAACCCTCGCGCCGGGACCGCGAACTGCCGCGGTCGTGGTCTTCGCCGACCAGGCCGGCGCGGTCGACGCGGAGTCCGCCCCGTCCGGCCCCCGCCAGCTCGATGTCTGGTTTCTCGATCGTTCAAGTGGCAAGACCTCGGTGGCCCATCTGCGCGTCGCTGACGAAGAGATGGATCGAGCGGACGTAATCATCGCGGTGCGGGCCGTGGATTTCATTCGAGCCCGCATGTTCGATACCCTCGCGTACAGACTGGCGACAGCCAAACCGCCGCCTCCGCCCGCACCGCCGGCGCCCGCAGCACGAAATCGTGCTTTCTTGGCCGGCGGTCTGGCGATTCTTGGCACCTCTTCGGGCTTTGCGCCCGCGTTCTTGCCGTACCTCGAGGTGGGGTATCAAGTGCGTGCTTGGGTTCGTGTCACGGCCAGCGCGTTCGGCCTTGGCACGCGCCCGGAGTTGGAGGCCCAAGAGGGAAACCTGCGCATCGATCAGCGCTTCATCGGGATGGGTCTAACCTTTACGCGTTGGCAGTTGCGGCGATTCCTCCCCCATGCCGACCTGGGCGCCGGCGCGTATCAGGTGGTGGCTGAGGGAATCGTTGCTACCTCTGGCTTCCAAGGCCATCGCATCACCGCGTGGTCGCTGGGCGTGCGCGCATGCGTGGGCGTCACGGCTTCCCTCTCCCGTCATTTCTTTCTTGACGTCACGGCAGGAACCTTGTGGCTGGTGCCGGAACCACGCCTGTACAGTGTGGGAACTTTTGTCGCGAGCACGGGCCTACCTTCGTGGACAGGCACCGCGCTCGTGGGTGCGCGATTTTGATGAGACGCGCGGTCCTCATCCTGCTGGGTCTCCTGCTTGGGTGCGATTCCCGAAAGATGGTCGTCATCACTCCATTGGGACTAACCGACGCGGGCGTGTTTCCCACCAATCCGAGTGGGCACTATCATATGGAGAACCTGGACCGTGGCTTGGTCGCGGTCAGTGTGCCCGATGGCGTGTACCTGGGCTGGCGCATGTTTGGCGACGAATATCTCGACCCTCCCACACGGATTGCATACGCAGTCTATCGTGACGGCGCGCCGCTTGTGACCGTGAGCGACAGCACGAACTTCCTTGACCGTCAGGGCAGCCCGGATGTGCAATATCAAGTGGCCGCGATCATCGACGGAGAGACGCAGCCGCTGTCACCCGTGGTCACCGCCTGGCCGCAGAACTATCTACGGATTCCTTTGCAGATTCCCCCGCCGGGCGTGACCCCGGCGACCTGCCAAACGCCCAACGAATCCTACTTCTATAGCGCCAACGACGCCTCGGTCGGAGACCTCGATGGAGACGGACGCTACGAGATCGTTCTAAAATGGGATCCCTCGAATTCCAGGGACAATGCGTATGGCGGTTGTGCCGGCAATGTGCTGTTGGATGCGTATACACTGGACGGACAGCAGCTTTGGCGGATCGACCTGGGGCCGAATATCCGGGCGGGCGCCCACTATACCCAGCACCTGGTTTATGACTTCGATGGCGACGGCATGGCCGAAGTCGTGGCAAAGACCGCGCCCGGCACGATAGACGGGACCGGCACCGATCTGCAAACTGGACCCGCAGCTGGCGACGACCAAAGCGTTGACTACCGCAATCCAGCCGGCTACATCCTCACCGGGCCTGAATACCTGACGGTCTTCGAAGGAGCCACGGGTGCCGAGTTGGCGACCATGGATTTTCAGCCGGCGCGTGGAGCGGTTCTGGACTGGGGTGACAGCTATGGCAATCGCGTGGACAACTTCCTCTCCACGGCGGCGTTTGTTCGCGATCAAAACGACGGAACCGCCAGCGGCCGCCCGAGCATCATCATGGGGCGCGGCCTGCACGAGCGCACCGCGATCAGCGCCTGGAACTGGCGGGACGGCGCTCTCACCCTGCTGTGGATCGCCGACAGCAACGCGGGCACAGCCTACGTCGGGCAGGGAGCGTTTAGTTGGGCCGTGGCCGACGTGGATAACGACGGCGTGCAGGAAATCATCACCGGATCGTCCACCATCAATGGCGATGGCACCCGGCGCTGTTCGACGGACATGGGCTTCGGCATTGGGCTGGATGTCGGGGATCTGGTCCCTAGCCGGCCGGGCGTGGAAGTGTTCGTGCCCCACAAGAACGACCCCATGGCCTACGACGTGCACGACCCCAACACCTGCGAGGTCATCGTTCGCGCTCCCGCCGGGTCAGGCGCCACTCGCGGCGTGGCCGACGACATCTATGACGGCAATGACGGGGCTGAGATGTGGACCAACAACTCGGGCTCCCTCCTGTCGGCAACCACGGGGAAGGATGTGGGCAGTCTCCCGAGTTCAGACAACTTCCTCATCTGGTGGGACGCGGACGAATCCCGAGAGCTGGAGGACCAGACCAGCATAACGAAATACGGTGGCGGCACGCTGCTAAGCTGCAGCGATTGTGACTCGAACAACTCGCCCAGGGCCACGCCCGTGCTCAGCGCAGACCTACTGGGCGATTGGCGCGAGGAAATCATCTGGCGCGAAAAGGACAACTCGGCCTTGCGTGTGTACACAACTACAGATGTGACCACGCGCCGGATCTACACCCTGATGCACGATCCGCAGTACCGGATGCAGGTGTCTTCCGAGCAGGCTGGTTTCAATCAGCCTCCTCACCCAGGTTTTCACATTGGCCACAACATGCAGGCGCCTCCCAAGCCAGACATCTTCGTGCGGCGGTAGGGCGCGTGTCCGGCGGGGCGAAAGGCGGCGCGCCCGGAGGGAATCGAACCCCCAGCCCTCGGCTTAGAAGGCCGATGCTCTATCCACTTGAGCTACGGGCGCAATGATTTCAACGGGCTAGGCTACCCTTCGGGTTGGAAAGATCCAGCCCCGTGGGGAGATCTCTTGGCAGGTGGGGTATTCTCCGCGAACCAGGCCATGGGAAAACGCAGGCGCGCACCGAGGAGGGGCAAGCAGACCGACGTCGAAAACGCGACCGGCAGCCCTTTTGCTCCGGCGTCCTCGGACGACGAGCCGGCTGCCTGGGCTCGGCTCGCTCCCTATTTGGCCTTCCTGTTCCTGGCGGCACTCTACCTAGCGACTCTCCAGCCCTCAGTAGCGGGCGGTGATAGCGGCGAACTCACGGCGGCGGCGCTTACCGGTGGGGTTCCCCATCCGTCGGGCTATCCGCTGTTCGCACTCTTGGCCCGACTGTTCGCCGAACTTCCGCTGGGGCACTCGCCAATCTGGCGTGTGAATCTGCTTTCCGCTCTGTCGATGGCAGCCGCGGCAGGCATGGTGTGCGCCGTGGTTCAGTCGTGGACGCGCAACCCTGCGGCGGGGCTCATGGCGGCGGCGCTCTTTGGCACGAGCCCGGTCGTCTGGTTGAATGCGACGAGCGCGGAGGTCTTCGGACTCAACGCCATGTTCGTGGGGTTGGCATTTCTCCTTTGGTCGCGGGTCGAGCGTACGCTTTCCCGCCGCGAGGTATTTGCGCTGCTTTTCGCCAGCGGGCTTGCCATGTGCAACCACCACACCTTCGTCTTCGTCGGAGCGCCCTTGGTCTTGCGCTCGCTGTGGATCGCACGGCGCAACCTCGGTGCTAGCGGGGTGGCCCTGGCTCTCGGCTTTGGGCTTTGCGGCTTGCTCCCCTATCTCTATCTCATGCCGGCCTCTGCCTCGGCGGCGGTCGTGTCGTGGGGCGACCAGAGTACCATTGATGGCCTGGTCGCACTTGTTCTGCGCCGTGACTATGGGACCTTCAGCATGGGCCGGCCAACTGCGGAACGAGTCTTCGTCGCGGAGGGCACGTTTTTCCCAACGCTTTGGCACATGTGGGGTCAAGCATTTCCCCGTCTGCTTTGGGTTGGTCCTCCCCTCGCCCTGGCGGGTCTGTATCTCGGCATGAAAAGCCGCCCCACACGCAAGGCGGCCTCCCTTCTCCTCTTCGTCTTCTGCTTCTACGGTCTGACCTATTGCTCTCTGTCCAACCTGTCGATATCCAGGCCGCTCTATCTGTCTATCCTGGGCCGCTTCTGCATCGAGTCCGATTTGCTATTGGCCATCGCCTCCGGGTTCGGGGTTGCAGCTCTCTTGCCAAGGCTGGGTGCCCGCGGACCCGCGCTCCGTCCGTGGCTGCGCTTGCTCCCGGTCAGCGCAGGGGCGGTGTTCGCCGTGGGCGTTGCCGTCCATGCCGGGGTGGCGAACGGAAGGAACAACACCGTGTTTCGAGATTTCTTGACCACCGCGTTCGCGTCCCTTCCGCCCAACGCCATCGTGATCTCGGTGGGGGATGAGGTTACGAACTCCGCCTTCTATTTTCACGAAGTGGAGAAGCTTCGCCCCGACGTCATTCACTTGGGTCGCACCTACCTAGCTGCTCCCTGGTACACGGCACGCCAGCGGCGTCTTGCGCGCGATCTGTACTTACCTGAAGGTGGTTATGGAGAACACGGCTGGAACATCAAGCAGCTACTCGACGGCAATCCCAACCGGTCCGTCATCGTCATCGGCCATTTGGATGATTGGGATCAAAGCTGGACCGACGGATACAAGCTGGCAGCCTACGGCCTGGTGCATGCCCTGGTGCGGGCGAGTGAGTTTCCAACCTACGAAGAGTGGGCCCAACTGGATCGCAAGGCGATGGACAGTTACGATCTCGTGCCGGCTCTGCGCGCGCCGGAGGAATCCTGGGAAAACGCCCTCGCTCAGCGTGTCCTGGGTACCCAAGTCGGGCGCGCGTACCTCTGTCTTGTCTACAGTAGTGAAGGCGGCGATGCTCCCGAGCCTGCGCGAAATGCACTTCGTCTTCTCGAGGACGTCGTGGCCAAGGCCGGCGGTGATGAAAGACTTGGGATTGCGGGGTGGCCGGGAATGCGCAAGCTCGACATAGGTCCAGGGGTGTGGAAGGACCTCGGCATCGCCTACGAGATTCTTTCTCGCAGAGAGGGCAGGTACGACCCACGCATTGCGGTTGCGTACGAGAAGTTTGTCGAGCAGGCCGACGCCGACGATCCCGATCTGCCGGCGGTGCGCAAGATCCTCGAACAAACGCGCGCAGCCGGTGCTAGAGCACGGTGATCGAACCCTCAGCCGCCGTTACCTCACGAACCTTGGCAATCAATTCCTCGCTGGTGTACGGCTTCTGGATGAAACCCGCCAGACCCTTGCCGGCGAACAGCGCATGGAAGGTGGAGAAGTGCTATGCGCAACAGGCTCGCAGAAAGTTGCGAAGGGCGGCGGCGTTGTATGCTGGCGCCATGTCCACCCTCCTGGCCAGTTGGCGCTTCGGCCTACGCTACGGGTTGCTATGCCTCCTCTCGGTCACGGGATGTCGGAAATCCCCGGCCGAAATAGTGGTGTTTCACGCCACCAGCTTGACTGCCGTGCTGGGTGATGCGGCGGAGAAATTCCAGCGCGACAACCCGCGGATCCGCGTGCGGCTTGAGCCGAGCGGCTCCCAGGTTGCTGCGCGCAAGGTGGTCGAGCTGGGCATGCGCGCGGATATCGTGGCGGTGGCCGACGCCGGGATCATCGGTAAGATGATGATCCCGCGGCATGCAGGCTGGAACGTAGTGTTCGCGACCAACGAGATCGTGCTGGCCCACAAGGATCACAGCAAGTTCACCGACGAGATCACGACCCAGAATTGGCCGAGCGTGCTGGGCCGCCCGGGCGTGCGTTTGGGCCGCGCTGATCCCGACACCGCGCCGATGGGGTACCACACCCTGTTGGCTTGGCAACTCGCTGAAAAGTCGGGGACGTACGGTGACGCCGGCGTGAACCTGGCGGCGCGGCTTTCCGGCCTCTGTCCCAAGGAGCATGTGACCCACGACGAGGCCGAGCTTTTGACTCTTCTCGAAGCCCGCGCCATCGACTACGCGTTCTTGTTTCGTTCCACTGCCGAGGACCACCACTTGAAGATCACGGCGCTTCCGCCGGAACAGAATCTTTCGCAACCCGAGCTGGCCGAGCAGTATGCCAGTGCCAGCGTCGAGGTCCGCATGAAGCAGGGGGATGGCAAAACGCGCATCATGGGTGGCCCCATCACCTATGGCCTCACCATCCCTGCCGACGCACCCCATGCCGCCGAGGCGCGGCGCTTCGTCGCCACGCTGCTTGGCGAGTCTGGCCGGCGTCTGCTTGGCAGGCGCGGCTTTCGTCCGGCCAAGCCCGCATGGTGCAGCCCCTGCACCATGTTTCCCGAGGAGCTAAGCTCCCTCGTGGTGCAAAGACCGTGAAGTTGGCAACCAAGCAGATCGGGGTCGCCATCGTGGCGCTGGCTGCGATCCACATTGGGTTGGGTCTGCTGCCCGAGCCGCCCTTCTCGGTGGCCATGAACTTGGTGTTGTTCTTTACCAACCTCTTCGTGTTTCACGCTGCGGCCGCGACCCTGGCCCGGCGGCCGGCGCGCACGGTGGGGCTCTTTCTCGTCGGCTATTTCGTTCTCTTCCTGCTCGTGCTGGTGCTCCTCGGCAAGACACCGCTCTTCATCCTGCTGGTGGTCGCCTACGCCAGCCTGTTTGCCGCGCCGGTGTTGCTCGGGTTCTTTGCCATCTTCGTGTTGTCGTTCGTGCTCCTGCAACCCTATGCCTTCGAAACCTTCATCCCACTGGCCCTTATCTACAGCACCCTGTGGCGCGTGCGCCGGGTGACGTCGCGCTTCGTCCGTCTTTGCCTGGGTGGGGGACTGGTGGCCTTCGGCATCGTGCTGTTCCCGCTCATCCACCTGGCGACCGAGGACTCGGTGCAAACCCTGTGGCGCACCTTCATCCGTCCCGAGGTACGCGACGCTCTGTGGATGAGCCTGGCGTCGTCCACCCTGGCCACGCTGGTGGTGGGGCTGTGGGGCATTCCGCTCGCCTATGCCCTGGCCCGGGTGGACTTTCCCGGCAAGCGTTGGGTCGAGACGCTAGTTGACGTGCCCATCCTGGTGCCGCAATCGGTGGCGGGGGTGGCGCTCATCGTGCTGCTCGGCCCCGGCAGCATCTTGGGCGGGGTTCTGGAATCTTTCCACCTGCCCATCTCGGGCTCGCTCTTGGGCGTGGTCATCGCCCAAGTCTTCGTGGCCTCGCCCTTCTTGGTCAAGACCACCATGACCGCCTTCGAATCAGTGCCCCTGCGCTTGGAGCTTGCCTCACGCAGCCTGGGCGCCTCGCCCGCGGCGACCTTCTGGCGCATTTCGCTGCCCTTGGCCTCACGTGGGATTCTGGTCGGCGCCACCCTGGCTTGGGCGCGCGCCATCAGCGAGTTCGGCTGCATTGTCCTGTTTGCCAGCTCGCCGGTGACCGCACCGGTGCTGGTGCACACCGAGTTTCTGCGCGCGGGCGTTTCGGAGAGCCGGCCCATCGCGGTGCTGCTGCTCGTGATCTGTTTGTGGGTGTTTGTCGTGCTGCAATTCGGGCAGACCCTGATGCCCTTCGCCTTGCGCCGGCCGCGCCAGGAGCGCCGTCCATGATCGAAGTCCAGCACCTCGGTTGCAGGTTCGGCGATTTTGCCCTCGACGATGTGTCTCTGCGTATCGGCAAGGGGGAGTACTGGGTGCTGCTTGGCCCCAGCGGCTGCGGCAAGTCGGTGCTGCTGCAGACCATTGCCGGATTCTTTCCGCCGGCAGCCGGCCGGATTCTGGTCGACGGTCGCGACGTCACGGCGCAGGCGCCCGAGCAGCGCAACATCGGCCTGGTGTTCCAGCAAGCGGCGCTGTTCCCTCACCTTTCGGTACGCGGCAACATCGAATACGGCCTGCGCGCTCGCCGGGTGCCTCAGCCCGAAGCGCGTCGCACCGTCGACGAGTTGGTTGACCGCCTGGGCTTGGCTGCGGTTCTGCCCCGGCCCGTGGCTACCCTGAGCGGCGGCGAGGCGCAGCGGGTGGCTATCGCGCGCGCGCTGGCGGTGCGGCCGGTGCTTCTCTTGCTGGATGAGCCGCTGAGTTCGCTTGACCACAACGCGAGGCTGGAGTTGCAGGCTGAGTTGGCACGTTGGCACAAGGAGCTTGACCTGACCACGTTGCATGTGACCCACAGCCGCGACGAGGCGGCGGCGCTGGGCGACTTGCTGGCCGTGATGCTGGGCGGACGCATAGTTCAGACTGGCACTCTGGCCGAATTACGCAAGAAGCCGCGCTGTCCCTTCGTGGCGCGTTTTCTGGGGACGGACCTATCGGCGACGGTTTTGCGGCCGCCCTGCGCCGCAGCCTGCCTCGACCAGCCGGGATGTTGTCCCTGCGAGGGAATCGACGAAAAAGGAGAGGGCTGATCTCTAGTATCTTCTCACGCGAACGCGCTGACGCACCTCGGGCGTGTCAGACTTCAGCTCGACCGTTGACGGCAGCACATTAGTAGCACCATGCAGCCTGAACGTCTCCCCATTGCCAAGGTCTTCAGCGTCCCATTCCTGTCGCTCGATGGGACCAGCGTGGAGATGGCATCGCTCATCTTCGTGTTCCTCGTCGTGATCGCCATCAGCAGCGTCACACGCCACCGCCAGCTCGTCCGCCGTTTCGTGCAGGCAGGGTCGTTCCTGGTCTTCTACTTCGTCGTCTACTCGTGCCTGGGTGTGTTCGGCATGATCCGCAACGGGCTCTATGGGATGACCCTGCTCGGCTCGGCGTACTCCGAGTCGTTCTACTGGCTGGCCCTTCCGGTCGTGGTCATCTCGGTCACCCTGCTGCACGGAACTGTCTTCTGCGGCTGGATATGCCCCACGGGAACCGTGCAGGATCTCGCGGGCTGGCTGCGCAAGCGATTCCCGCGTCGCCAAGAGCGGCTGACACGCCGCAAGCTCATCGGGCTGGCCGTGTTTGTCGCAGGGTTTCTTGTCCTGCTGGCTTGGATGGGGGCTAGGAGGCAACTGCTGATCGAGGACTCCAGCGTGCACTGGGCGGCCATGCTGATCCTGCTCTGCTACCTGGTGCTGGCCGGCGTGATTGACGATATTCCCTCGCGGAAGCTGCGTCTCATCAGCCTGGCGGCCATCTTCCTCACCGCCGTGTCGCACCTGGTGGTGACATCGCCGATGCACTTCGCTTTCACCACGCGCGACGACAAGGCGTCAGCGCTCACTACGCTGGTGATCCTGGTGTCGTCGCTCTTCGTTCTGCGTCCCTGGTGCCGGTATCTCTGCCCCTGGGGCTATTTGATGGGGTTTCTGCACCGCTTTTCGCGCCTGCGCATCCAGCAAGTGCCTGGCCGGTGCACGGAATGCGGCGTGTGCAGCACGACCTGCGACGTGGCTGCCATCAAGAATGGAGTGGTTCGTCTGGAGCACTGCCAGTTTTGCTACTCCTGTGTGGATCGTTGCCCCAACGGCGGGTTGCGCGTGGTCGACATGTGGAGTCAACAAGCTGAGAAGTCCGCGCTTCCCGCAAAGAAGGCGGAGGATCCCGCGTGAGCAGCGCCGGCGGCCCTAGTACCGGTTCTTGGAAATTCGTGACTGGTTCCGTGCCGGCTCCGGGACCGGGACCGGCAGCCGGATCCGGTTCCGGCCGTCGGCTCCGGGACCGGCCATCGGCCACCGGCCTCCGGCTCCCCCTTCGGGGACTTCGGGACCCCCACCCACCCTACCCACCCCGCGCGCTTCTCGCGCGCCCTCGCCGCCGCCGTCACACCGGCCGCTCAACCAGCTACGAACTTTCGAGAGGCGGTACTAGGCGGCCCTCGCTTTTCGTTCTGGGCGCGGCCGCATTCGTTGCGGTTGTGTATCTGCCGCCTGGCCCGGGCCGCGTTCAAGCCTGCACCTTGTGGTCGCAGAGCCGTTGTGACGCCCAGAACACAGCCGCCATTGAGATCGACGCGCCGGCGAGCGAGCCGCCTCGGGCCTGGAGTTTCGACGGCAGCGGCCGCGTGTGGGGCTACGAACCAGGCATGACCGTGTGGTCATCCCCTGCCTTGGCCTCGGTCGAGGGGCGGGCCCTGCTGGCGGTTGGCAACTACGACCACACCCTCTACGCGCTCGATGCCGCTACCGGGGAACGGCTGTGGACCTTTACCACCGGGGGGCCGGTATACGCCACGCCTGTGTTCTTCCGCGAGGGCGACCGCATGCTCCTGCTGGCGGCTTCGACCGATCGCTTGGTTTACGCGATCGACGCGAGCAACGGTCGGCAAGTATGGGTCCATTCGGTCGAGGACTACCGGCCCACCTTGGGCGGCGCTCGCCTGGCTGCGCCCTGCGTGGGTGGAACCGGGGACAGTGACAACGCAGTTTTCGTGGCCTACTGGGTTTGGGATCGCTCCCTGGCCAACAGCCTGCAGAGAAGCGGCGTGCTGGCCCTCGCTCTGGCCGACGGCAAGCCGCTGTGGCGTCAGGAACTGGGGGACAACGATCTCAGCGCACCCATCTTCGTGCGCATGGCCGGCCACGGGCAGCTCTTCCTGGGCTCGGCCAACGGCAATGTCTACGCCCTGGACGCCGCGACCGGTGCTGTGCAGTGGAAAAAGACCGAACTCGACGCGGTTCGCAGCCCACCCGCGTTCTTCGTTTCAGCGTCTGGCCCGCTGGTAGTGATGGGTTCGAAGTTCGGCACAGTTCGTGGCCTCGACGCAGCCACCGGCGCTGAGCGCTGGAACTACAAGACCGGCGATCGCATCACCGGTTCGCCGGCCATTCTAGCCGAGCGGGGTAGGGCGCGCGCATTCGTTGGTTCCTACGATCGCTTCTTGCACGCACTCGACGCCGAGGACGGATCCCCGATATGGCGCTACGCTGCCCGCGGCGGTCTATACTCGTCGCCCGCCCTGGTGGACTCAGGTGGAGAAGCGATGGCACTTGTCCTGGGCTGGGACCACATGTTGCACGCCGCCGCGCTTAAGAGCGGAGAGCCTCTCTTCTCCTCCTTTACCGGCCGGCCGCTATGGAACGTTGCCGGGATGGACGACAGCAACTGGTCATCGCCCGCGGCAGGACGCATTCGCGACCGCTGGATGGCTTTTGTGGGCAGCTACGACGGCACCCTGCGCGCCTTGCCGCTTGGGGAGGCCGACCGTGCAGCACCTGCCCTCCGTTCCAATCGATGGTTCTGGCTGTCCTTCCCTTTGGTGCTGCTTCCATTCCTGGCGCTCGCCATCGGGCTTACCGGTCGCGAGCGACGGCGGCAGCGTGCCCGAGCTATTCTAGTTCGTTGACCACGATTGGCTGGGCGCTGCCCGTCGGGTCTCCGGTTGGACTGACTGCCCCCTGCCGAATGAACTCAGCCAGGGTACTGTCGCAGTCCAGGTCGCCCTTGGAATACGCCGTGAACTGGGCGTCGGTGCCGCTCCCCGCCCCGCTGTATCCTGGCATGTAGTGGTGGGAGTCGGGCAGAGAGAAACTCAGAGCTAGCCACACAGAATCGGTTCCCCAGATTGGATTCGCGGCCATACAGCGCTGGTCGAGCAGGCACGCACATTCTTTGTCGGCGCTGGCCCAGGCCCCACTCGGTCCGGGAAACTGCTTGGGCAAGACCGCTCCCCATGTGCCCATGTGATCGGTATGGTAGTAGGTCAATGATCCGGCCCACTCCTTGTTCAATTGACCCAAGGCTTCGGCGGTCCGAGCTTTCTTGACGTAGCGGCTGAAGGCAGGAACCGCGATTGCGGCCAGTATGCCGATGATGGCCACGACGATCATGAGCTCCACCAGAGTGAAGCCGTTGCTCTTGGGTTGGTTCGTGGCAGGCATCTCGGCCTTCTCCATGGTGAATTTATGCAAGCCTCGGGCCGTGGCCACGGGCGCAGGCGTGGAAGGTCCAGATGGCGGCAATTCGCGACCGATTGTTGCCATGCCCTTTCGTCGCAGGAACTCGCGGTGACTGAAATGGTCACTGCTGGAGCGGATTGGAACCCCAAAAACGGCGGCGTGCCAAAGCCCGCCGCGTACGCCACGCCGGATCGCCCGGCAGCAGTGCTACTTCTACTGCATCAGATTCGTCTTCGGGAGCCGGCCGACAAGCCGGCCCGATGACGAAGGCCCTTCGGGCACTCGGACCCGCCCACCCTACCACCTGCCCCCGCGGCTTCGCCGCGCCTTCGCCGGCGCGAGCACCGGAGCGGAGCATACACGCGGTATGTGAGCACCGGAGCGCAACGACGGCACAGTCAGCGGGTCGGATCGTCGGCCGTCGGTGAATCGAAGGACTGAGGTAGCGCTGCTACCTGCGCCTGTGGCGGACCACAAACCAAGCCACGAACACGAGCAGTGGAACCGCAACATACGCCAGGTAGTGCAGTCGCGAAGGCGCCGGCAGCAGCTTCCCCTTGGCCAGCCGGATCATGCCGGTGTCTTCGGGAATCTCACGCCTTTCGGTATTGATTCTCAAGTCGAAGTCGACGAGGTGGGTGCCTGCCACCGAAGTGGAGAGAAAGATGGGATGATCTCCCTCGCGCGCGTCGGTTGCGCGAACGAAGGTCAGGGTGAAGTCGGCCAGTTGGCCGGGCTGCAGGCTGGGCAACTGCAGGGGCGTCACATCGACGCTACAGGCCGGGCTGTGTCCGGAGAGGACGAAGTTGTCCATGGGCCGTGTGGAGATGTTGATCAGCGTGACCCTGGCCTGACTGATGAGCCCGCGCAGTCGCGCCAGCATGGGGCCGTGAACCGAGAGTCCAGCTTTCTCCGTGGTATCCACTGCTGCGAGCTCCATGGCTGTGCGCCCCTGGGGCGTGCGAATGCGGAGATCCGCGCCGCGGTCGATGAGAGCCTTGGCCACCTTGCCCTGTCGGGCAGTATGAAGCGGTGTCCGGCCGCGGTCGTCGAGGGGGTTGACTGCCGCGCCGGCCGTGACCAGTACGGCGACAACCTTGTCGTCCGCCGCCAGGTGCAAGGGGGTCATCCCGTAGGCATTGCGCGCATCGGCACGAGCCCCGCGGCGGGTGAGCAGGCCCGCAACCTCAGCGTGGCCTCTCATAGCCGCCCAGTGGAGCGGTGTCATGTCGAAACGCGCACGGGCGTTTGGGTCAGCGCCCCGGTCGAGCAAGATGGCCGCAACGTCTGTCCACCCATAGGCCGCTGCGAAGTGCAGAGCTGTCCAGTCAGAGGCGTCTTTTCCGTCGACCGGCGCGCCTCCTGCCAGCATAGACCGCACATCGTCAGCATGCCCTGCGGCAGCAGCTTGTGTCAAAGACGGCGCCGCTGCGCCGTTGTCCGCCGGGGCGGCGTGGCCTGGGGTGACCCCATGTAAGTAGGAAAGCGCGGCCAGAAGAATAAATGAGCCAGCTTTTGCGCGTGGTCGCACTAGAATTACGTGAAGTTTAGCTCGCCTCGGCCGCCTTAGCGAGATGTGAATTGGACACGACGACCAGAGAACCACCCCCGTTGAAGGAGTTATGGGCATGAGCATGCATACGAAGATTCTGCTTGGAGCATTTCTGACGATTTCCCTGCTGCCATTGCAGGCCCGTGCCCACTGGTGCGATGACATGTGGACGTCGAGCTACAACATCGTGGTTCGGCCGGATACGGACACCGTCACTCTCTCGTCGGGGACGGGCACGATGAATATCTCTGTCCAGAACAACATGGGCTATCTGTTGCCGAATTTTGCGCTGACAGCCAAGATTGGTACTACCGCGGTCACCGCGACCCGCCAGGCAGGGAAGATATCCGGCACCACCCTGCATCCTGGCGAGAAGGCGAAGTACACCCTGGCGGTTACCGGATCCGCGGGTAGCTCGGTCAAGATCGAGGACATCAGCTTCTTCGTCAAGTTCGGCAATTCGGGACAAGCCGCCTGCTACCCCAGCAAGGGGGCACAGGCGGTGATGGTGAGGAAGGCAGCAGACGGGTCGCTCTATCCTACGGGTACCCCGGCGGGTCTCAGCACTGCTGCCGACCCCGGATCAGCCAACGGAGGAAACTGCACGGGTGGTGTGAACCAATCACGGCAGCTCCAATACTCCGCTCAGGCCGATTTCATCGACGTCAGCGCCGGCCTGGATAAGCTGATGACGTACTACTGCGCTGGCCGCGGTTCATGGGACACGGGCAGCGACGCGAACATTACGCCGTCGCCTTGCCCCGCCGGTGGTGCCATCACCTGTTCGAAGCCAGCGACGGGTACGGGCGCAGGGACCAAGTTTGAATACCCCCGCCTGTGGGCTGCCATGGAGTTAGTTGCGCGGAAGAGCTCCCTCGGGGCCACCCGACTGGCCAATTTGCGGCTGGCGCTACAGTGTGGGGCCGGTGACGCGAACACCAGTTTCGCGGGCTTTGCCATGATGATGCTCGGCTATCTGGGCGATGATCCCGGGGCGCGCACGTTCCTTACCGGCAAGGTCGGCACGACTGACTTGGGCACGATCGCCAAGGCTGCGCTGCTGCTGTTTGGCACCGCAGCCGACAAGACCACTTATGAAACCGATGTCAAGGGGGGGCTCACCAAGGGCGGGTTTGTGGCTGCGTCCTGTGCGGCTGCCCTGGGCATTGTGGAGGCCGACGACGCGGACGTGACCCAGTATTTGGTGCCCCTGGCAAAGTGGACGGAGCCTGACACGAGTGACAATGGCCAGGGACTCTATGGATCCCATCTGCTGGCGCTCGTGGCTTGGGATCGTCGCATTTGGGCGGCAAAGGCAGGAGACACAGGGGTGGTCAGCTTCTACGAGAGCGGCACGACGACCTCGACCGGCGGTAGCCCAGGGACAGGCGGAAGCACTGGCAGTGGTGGGAGCACGGGCACGGGCGGGGCTCCGGGAACGGGCGGGATCACCGTCACGGGGGGGGGGACTGTGACCGCCAGTGGCGGCAGCGCGGGGACACCCACGGGCGGGAGCATTGGCACTGGCGGGATCATCGTCACGGGCGGAAAGACTGGAACTGCCAGTGGCGGCAGCGCGGGAACGCCCAACGGCGGGAGCATTGGCACTGGCGGGAATAGCGTCACGGGCGGAAGGACTGTGACTGCCAGTGGTGGCAGCGCGGGAACGCCCACCGGTGGGAGCATTGGCACTGGCGGTAGTACTGGAACACCCTCTGGCGGAACTACCACCGGAGCTGGCACCGGCGGAAATACTGGCTCTGGGACAGGCGGAAGCACAGGCAACGGCACTGGCGGCAGCGCCAGCGGGGGAACCGTGGCCGGAACTGGCGGGAGCTCGGGCGACCAGTCCGGAAGCGGCGGGTCGCCAAGTAGCGGAACCGCTGGCAGTGGGTCCGCTGGCGGATGCGGCTACGCTGGCCGAGCGCCCATTCCGCTGGGCTTCCTCCTGGCGAGCGTGGGACTAGTGCTCGCATTGCGCCGCCGCCGACGCTAGGCCAAGGAAACTGTCGCAGTTCACCCGCCGCTTGGACGATGGACAGGCGGCGGAAGGCAGTCCCCAAATATATGGGGTCGAGCCGGGATCATCGCTTGACTTGTGGCCTGGCTGCGCGGCATACCTTCGCCCTCGACCCCTTTGCGCCCGTAGCTCAACTGGATAGAGCACCGGCCTACGAAGCCGGGGGTTGCCTGTTCGAGTCAGGCCGGGCGCGCCAGTACCGCCTCTCGCAGATTCGTAGTTGGTTGAGCGGCCGGGTTGATGGCGGCGGCGAGGGTGCGCGCGAAGCGCGCGGGGTGGGCAGGGTGGGTGGCGGGTCCCGAAGTCCCCGCAGGGGGAGCCGGTGGCCGGAGCCGGATCCGACGGCCGGTCCCGGAACCGGTTTTGTTGCTACGACTGATCAGGAACCAGCGTGATCTTGGTAATCTCGGCACGCGTCCCCAGGCGCATAGGCGGTCCCCAGTATCCGGTTCCCGGGCTCACGTAGATCTGTGTCCCGCCCACGCGATAGAGCCCTTCCACGAACGGCTGCTGCAAGCGAACCAGGTAGGTGAACGGCCAGATCTGCCCGCCGTGATTGTGGCCGGACAGCACGAGCCCGACTCCGGCCTGCGCGGCTTTGTAGATGGCTCGCGGTTGGTGTGAGAGCAGGATCACCGGGCGGGCCGGATCATGGCCAGCGAGAGCACGCGCAAGGTCTGGCCCGCCGTCTGGCTCGATGCTACGGCCATTCCAGTCTTCGATGCCAGCTAGTTCCCAGCCTCCGCCCTTTTCGGCGTCGATGACGACATGCTCGTTTCGCAGAAGACGTATGCCCAAACGCCGCAACTCGGGCAGCCATTCGCGCAGACCCGAGTAATATTCGTGGTTGCCCGTGACCATAAAGACGCCTAGGCGTGCCCGTAGATCAGCCAAGGCGAGGGTATCTTCGCGTCCCGACCCGAACCGGCCCTCGATCAAGTCACCTGTGATCACGATGAGGTCCGGGGCAAGGGCATTGGTGCGGCGGACGACGTCGTTGGCGAAGCTGCGACGCTTGGTCGCCCCGATGTGCAGGTCAGTCAGTTGAACGATTGTGGTTCCTGCCAGGGCCGGCGGGAGCCCGGGGAGCGCGATGCGAAGCTCCTTCACCGCGGGGTCGCGCAACCCCTGGAAGGTCGAGTAGGTCCCGACCACTGCGGTCACCGCAACCACGGTGACAGCCACCACGCGGGCTAGCAAGAGTCGCGGGGCCGGACCAACTTGCGGAATGACGGATACGGCCCGGCCGAGAACGAGAACCAACCTGAACACGTCAGTCGCCACCAAGGCTGCAAAAAGGAGCAGCATCAAGCCGAGCCAGACGTACCCGGGCCAGGCCGCCAAGGCGGCCCAGGGTCGCGGCATCAGCCTAGGCGCCATGAGTGAAACCGGCACCGAACAGGCGAGCGCAACGCAAGCCACGGTTGCCCATGTGCGATAGGGCGGGGGCATCTGTGTTTCGCGCACCAGCCGCACCCAGAAATAGGAATGGATGCCGGCCAGAACGGCGAGCGCGAAAAGAAAGAAGGTTATGAACCGGTAGAGCAGAGGAGATCCCTCGCAGTGCGGTGCTTTAGGGCGGCGTCGAAGAAACGGGTGACGGGTGCCGTTGACGCGGTCGTGCGCGCCACTCGCGAGATTCGACCGAGCAGTTCCACGAATAAGTCAAGAGGATGGTCACGGTCACGTGGAGGGTTGTACCTAGCATGTGAGGCGCCCGCTGCTCTGGGAATATAGGATTCCCAACACGACACGACTGTGGCACCAATGTCGCGGTCGCGATGGATCTTCGTGAACCCTCGCCGGAAAATCGTGGAGAAATCGCGGACAACCGGCTGGCAGAGGCCCATGCGCGTTGGTACGCGGGGTGCATTGTCTTGTCTGCAGGTCGCATGAACCCAGCCGTCTCTCTCCTCGTCACAGACACAGCCCCTCGCGAAATGAGTGTTTGCCCAGCCTTGGGCGTTCTGCGTAGTTCACGCTGGTTCTCCGGGCTTTCGGCCTCTGCGCTTGCTCAGCTCGCGGCAAACGCGTCTATTCATTCTTTTGGCCCAGGGCAGCAAGTGGAGCTGGGCGGGCGCTGGCTTGGCGCTGTGATGTTGGTTGTGAGGGGTTGCGTCTGTGCCGTGCGCAGGACTGACAGCTCGCGCGAGCTGACTCTGGAGACGTTCCGGGCCGGCGACCTTCTCATGGATGCGCTGGTCAATCCTGACAACGACCCGTCCAGCGACAGCTTGGTCGCTGCCGAAACCAGCGTGCTGCTCTTGTTCCCAAGGGAGGAATTCTCGGCTGTGACCCGCACCTGTCCCGAGGTTGCTTTGGCGCTTGCGCGTGACTTCGAGCGGCGTTTGAGCAGAGTCAAGGCGCTTGCCTGGGGACTTGCGACAAGTGACGTGGAGGGCCGGCTCTATCGTTTGCTTCTCGCTATGGCTTGCGACGAGGGCGAAGTCGGCGCGGAGGGCACGATCATCGCGCATTTCCCCACGCAGCGGGATCTGGCCGGCCGAATCGGCGCGTGTCGCGAGACCGTTTCCCGCATCGTGGCTGACTTGGCCCGACAGGGGTTCCTGACGTTGCGCGGACGGCGCCTGACTCTCATGCCGGGTTTCTTCGCCGCGGCGCGGGTCGCCGAGGCTGGGTATTGAGATGGGAACCCTGCGGGCCGCTCACGTTCACACGGGGACGCTGGCCGAAGCAGCGCCGGGAGTCACTCGCGGCTAGTTCCGCCCGTCAGAAGAGCGGCCATGTTTCGGCTGCCGAGGCGCCCGGCCGGCGAGGCGCGACGAGGGCGCATACTGGACGTATGTAACCGAGGAGCAACGAAGCCGGGCGGGATGCATCGACGACCCAAACAGGGTTGAAATTCTGACGGGCGGAACTAGCCTCGGGTGGTCGAAAACACTTGAACCTTTGCCCGGAATTGACGCTATACCCACCGGGTGTGACAATCCGCCGAGCCTTGAACGTACCGACGACCGGAGCATCCCTCGGGCTGGTTTCGTCAGCCGCGGGCTCGTCTGTCCTGCGCGCGCCTGAGGCCGCTGAACCTACGGTTCGGCAAGCCGACCTTCGCACATCGATCCGTCCCACGGTGGCGGAGATCGATTTGGGTGCCCTTTGTCGCAATCTCGCACGCGTGCGGGTCATCGTGGGTGCGAAGGTGGCTATCTACGGCGTGGTGAAGGCGGATGCCTACGGACATGGCGCTGTGGCTGTGGCCGGCGTACTCGCGCCGTTGGTCGATGCACTCGCAGTCTCTCTGGTCGAGGAAGGTCTCGAGCTTCGCGGTGCCGGAATCACCTGTCCGATCCTGGTGCTGGGGGCCTACTACGGTCACACCCATTCCGAGGTGCTGGAGGAATGCCTCACTCCGGTCATCTACGATATCGGCGAGTTGCAACGGTTCGGCAGCGCCCCTCGCCGGCGCCGGCCGAAGCGAGGTCAAGCCGTGCCGGGATGCGGGCTGCAACCGCGCTGGCCTGTGCACGTGAAGATCGATACGGGCATGAACCGACTGGGCATCCAGCCTGAGGCGTTGCCTGCGTTTCTGGAGCTCGTGGCGCGCTATCCGCACCTGGAATTGACCGGGGTGTGCACGCACTTCGCATCAGCGGACTTGCGACGTGCCAGTGCCACGCGCGAGCAGCTCGCCCGCTTCGACCGTTGCCTCCTCACCGCGCACGCCCGTGGAGTAGATCCCGAGGTTGTGCATGCGGCCAATAGCGCCGCGGCGGTGCGTTTCCCCGAGGCGCGCTACCGCGCCATCCGGCCCGGGCTTGCACTTTATGGGGCAATGCCGTCGGTGGTGGTAGCTCGTCCCGAGTTGGAGCCTGTGCTTGCTCTGCGCACCAAGATCATGGCTTTGCACGAGGTGGCCGCCGGGCAGGGCGTGAGCTACGGCGGGCTGTGGCGTCCCCTGCGCAAGGCGCGCGTGGCCACCCTACCCATTGGCTACGCCGATGGCTATCCCAGGCACATTCGCGGTGCCGAGGTTCTCGTCCGGGGCCGCCGCGCGCCCGTGGTCGGCGCGGTGTGCATGGATATGCTGATGGTCGACGTAAGCCGTGTACCGGGCGCGTCGGTGGGCGACCAGGTCACTCTCATCGGACGCGACGATGGGGGGGCCATCACGGTCGACCAGATCGCTCGCTGGGCTGACACCGCCAGCTACGAGATTCTGTGTGGTATCTCCAAGCGGGTTCCGCGCATCTACCTGACCTCCCAATCGGACGTTCGGCCATGAACGACCTTCCAGTTTCTCCGACGAACCCGAGCGGCGGCGCCGAGGAGTTTTCGTCCGCGAAGGTGGTTCGCTTGGTGGGTCGAGTTTTCGGGCCCTTGCTCGGGGCGGTGGCGATCTTCGGTCTGCACATGATGCTGCTGGGCCGCGCCTCCAGATGGTTGTTTAGGCGGCCGTTCCGGCTGCGCCTCTACCTTGAGCAGATGGAATTCATCGGCGTGGGCTCGATGCCCATCATCATGCTGGTGGGGTTCTTCACCGGAGCGGTGACGGCCCTGCAGGGCATCACCGCCCTGGCCATGTTCGACCAGCAGCGCTGGGTGGGCTACGCCGTGGGGGTTTCCTTGGCGCGCGAACTGGCGCCTGTGTTCACCGCCCTCATGATCACGGCGCGGGCCGGATCGGCCATGGCGACCGAGCTGGGTTCCATGCGCATCACCGAGCAGATCGATGCGCTCACGACCTTTGCGGTGAACCCGGTGCACTACTTGGTCACGCCCCGGTTGGTCGCCTCGATCTTGATGTTGCCGGTCATGACCATGGTCTTCAACGTCGTTGGCTTGCTGGGCGGCTACGTTATTTCGATCTTGGTGTACCAGATCGATCTGGGGCAGGTCCTGGAGCTGTTTCGTCACTGGGTCGACCCGGCCGACTACGTGCAAGGGCTCATCAAGGCGGTGATTTTTGCGATAGCCATGGCGCTCACCGCCTGCTACCAAGGATTCAACGTGCGCGGCGGGGCCAAGGAAGTGGGCCGCGCTACCACCGCCGCCGTCGTATCCAGTTCGGTTTCGGTTTTGGTGCTCGACTACTTTCTCATCGAGATCATGAACGTGATCTGGCCCACGCATGGAATGTAGATGACGAACGGCGGCCCCACGCGTGATGCTCGCTGGCAGATCCAGATTCGCGGGCTGCGCAAGAGCTTCGGCGCGCAGGAGGTTTTGCGCGGGATCGACCTCGACTTCGAGCGGGGCAAGACCAACATCGTCATCGGTGGCTCCGGGCAGGGCAAGTCGGTGTTGATGAAGCACCTGATGGGCCTGTTGCAACCAGACAGCGGCCAGATCCGCGTGGACGGCGAAGACATCGTGGGACTTGGCGACGTGGCCATCGCGAAGGTGCAGCGCAAGTTCGGCATGGTGTTCCAGTACGCGGCGCTCTTCGACTCGCTCAACGTGGTCGAGAACATCGCCTTTCCGCTCATCGAGCGGTACAGCCTGCCCCGAAGCGAGATTATGGCTCGAGTGAGGGACCTGCTTCGGCGGCTAGACCTGGACAACGTTCCCGGGGTCGAAGAGAAGTTCCCAGCCGAGCTGTCCGGTGGTATGCGAAAGCGGGTGGGCTTGGCGCGCGCACTTGTCGACCGGCCGGAGATTCTGCTCTACGATGAGCCCACCACCGGCCTTGACCCGATTGCCACCAAGAACGTCGATGAAATGATTAGACGCACTGCAGACGACTTTGGGGTCACGTCCGTGGTGATCTCACACGACATGGCGTCGACCTTTCGTATCGGCGACCGCATCGCCATGCTCTACGACGGCAAGATCGTCGCGTGCGGCACGCCTGCCGAGTTGCTGGCGGCGCCCGACCCAAGGCTGCGTGAATTCGTCGAGCCCTCGGGCGCCGTGAAATTCGGGGTGTCATCATGAGGCGGAGCCTGGCTGGCCTTACGGTGGGTGCCCTCGCCTTGGTGGTTCTGGTGACCACCTACCTACTGTTTCAGTACACCAGCAAGAAGATCGCAGGGGGCGGCGGCTACCGCGTCCACGCCCTGTTTCGCAACGCCATAGGGGTCTACGAGAGGACGCGGGTGCTGTCGGCCGGGTTGCGCGTCGGACAAGTCGAGGAGCGAGTGCTCGACCAGGAGTCGGGAAAGGCCAAGGTCTTTCTGCGCATCATGCCGGAGATCAAACTCTTCGAGAACGCAGCCATTGCCAAGAAGGCAGCTTCGCTCCTTGGCGAGTACTACCTCGAGATCGATCCGGGATCGCCCTTCACGGTGCGCGATAGCCAGCGCGTGGCTGTGCGGGAACTGCATGAGGGCGACGAGATCAAGATCGTCACCGAGCCGGTGGAGATGGGCGAGATCATGAACTCGGTGGGCGAGACGCTGCCTATCCTGAGGGACATCCTGGCCGACGTGAAGACGCTGACCGCGGGTCCGATCAAGGACATAGCCAATAACGCCAATCAGTTGTTGGAGCGAAACTCGGTCATCGTCGAGCGCCTGCTCGGGCGCATCGACGACATTGCGGCCACCGTGCAAGGAATCACCCGCTCGGAAGCTGACGACGTTCGTGTCACTTTGCACAATGCGCGCGAGATCACTGAGGGCATCAAGGGACTGGTGGGCACCACCCAGGGTCAGGTTTCGGGCGCCGGCCAGGATCTGCGCAGCTCCTTGCAGAAGCTGCAGAGCAGCATCGACAGCCTGGACAAGTCGCTGCGCAACGTGGACAAGATCACCGGTCGCATGGCTGAGGGCGAGGGCACAGTGGGCCACCTGTTGACCGACGAGACGGTGGCCAAGAATCTCGACAACATCACGGACGACATCAGCGGCATCACCCGGGGCGTGAGCCGGCTGCAGGCCATCGTGGGGCTGCGCACCGAATACAACTACATGGCCCACAACTTCAAAAACTATGTGTCGGTCCAGTTGTACCCACGACCTGACAAGTTCTACCTGATCGAGTTCGTCGACGATCCGCGCGGCTATCGCAATGCCCAAAGCGTCGTGGGCTACAGCTCGGATCGCGGCGCGTATTCCAGCGAGCAGATCACGACGACCGAGAAGCTTCGCTTCACCTTCATGTTCGGCAAGCGCTGGGGTCCCTTCCAGGGCCGCTTTGGCATCAAGGAATCGACCGGCGGCATCGGCGGCGACTTGTTTCTGTTCAACGACCACCTGATGCTGTCGACAGATATCTTTGACACGCGTTCGAACCAGTACCCGCGGGTGACCGCACGTGGGTACCTGGCGCTCTACAAGAAGTACCTCTATCTAGTGGGAGGGGTTGACGACGTCCTCAACTACACCCGAACCCAGGGCACCGCGGGCGGGTTCTTCGACTTGTTCTTTGGATTGCAGCTGGTGTTCAACGACCAGGACCTCAAGACCTTCCTGCTTTTTGGCGGCGGCGCCGCGGCCGGTGGGGCGAGCAAGTAACGACCTCTGACATGGGAACCCTGGAAGGGTTCCTATGCCCTCCCGCGATGGTGCGCGGCGAGCAAGGCTCGCCGGCTCCCCACGCGCCTGGCACGCTTGACGCCCGGCAGGCGCCCCCTATAGTTACGGCTTTTCCCAGCGCGGGGCTCGCGCCTCGCACCTGCCATGCGTTACAAAACCAAAGATATTGGCGACGAGGGAGTGGACATTCGCGTGGCGGTGACCGAGGCGTGGCTCAAGGCCGAGTGCCCTGAACTGGACATGCGACCGTCGGACGGGGGCATAACCTTGAGCGGCCGTCTGGAACGGGCGGGCGACGAGTACCTGCTGCGTGGCGTGCTTTCTGGCGGCCTGCTGACGCAATGTGTGCGCTGTTTGGAGCCGGCCACGCTGGCGCTTGACGTGCCTGTGACGCTCACCTTCGCCGAGCACGAGGAGCCGTGGATCGAAGAGGAAGACGAGGACACCGAGGAGGACGTCATCTACTTCTCCGACGGCGTGATTGATGTGGGACCGGAGATTCGGGACGAGCTACTCCTCGCCTTGCCGATGGGACCGCTGTGCCGGGAAGATTGCGCCGGCATCTGTCCCACTTGCGGCGCCAACCGGAACCTGACACCCTGCGACTGCGCCGAACGGCCAGCAGGCCGGGTCAAGTTCGCGGTGCTGGCCAAAGTGAAATTGTAAGATCACTCGAGAACAGGAGACGCGAAGATGGCAGTTCCCAAGAGACGACAATCCAAGTCCCGCTCGGCGATCCGCCGGGCTCAGGTGATGAAGCAGCCGGTGCCCCATTTCGTTCCCTGCCCGCGCTGTGGCGAGGCACGACTCCCTCACCGGGTTTGCCCGGCGTGCGGCTATTACAAGGACCGCATGGTCGTCGAAGTGCCGCAAGACGAAAAGACCTAGGTTCAACACCTCTTGGCTGCTTGAGGCGGAAGCTTTCCGATTTCGTCCCATGACCGATCCGGCTCGGGTTCGGGTAGCCGTGGACGCGATGGGAGCCGAGGGCGCTCCGCGCGTCGAGGTTGAGGGCGCTTTGTCTGCCCTGACCAGCCCTACCACCGACGTGGTGTTGGTCGGCGATGAGCCGCGGGTGCGCCGGGTGCTCGACGAGATTGGCGCGGGCGTTCCCGCAGGACGCATCCAGGTTCGCCACGCCGCCGAGACGGTGGGTATGGACGAGTCGCCTGCCGTCGCCTTTCGACAGAAGAAAGCGTCGTCGATGCGTGTCTGCTTCGAGCTGGCCCAGCAGGGCGAGGTGGACGCCGTGGTCTCAGCGGGAAACTCGGGCGCACTGATGGCCGGGGCGCTCTTGGTGTTGGGGCGGATCGCCGAGGTAGAGCGGCCGGCTATCGTGACCACGTTTCCCACCCAGACCGGCCAATGTGCGTTGCTCGACATGGGGGCGAACGTGGACGTGCGGCCCACGGTGCTGGCCCAGTTCTCGGTGCTCGGTTCGGGGTATGCGCGCCTGCTGCACGGAAAGGCGCGACCGCGGGTGGGCTTGCTGTCCAACGGCGCCGAAGGGCACAAAGGCACGGCGCTCACGCGCGAGGCGCATCAAATGCTCGCGCGGGCAGGGACCTCGGGCCGGCCGGCCGGCTTCGACTATCTCGGCTACGTGGAAGGGCGGGATATCTTCCGGGGTCACGCCGATGTGGTGGTCACGGACGGTTTCACCGGGAACGTGCTGCTCAAGAGCTGCGAGGGCCTGGTCGAGTGGCTGACCCAGGCCATCCGCGAGGAGGTCATGCGGGGGAGCGTGCTGGAGAAGCTAGGGGCTCTTCTGATGCGGCCGGCGTTGCGTCGGTTCCGCCGGCGCAGCGACTACGCGGAGACCGGCGGCGCGCCTCTGGTGGGGGTGGATGGGGTCGTGTTGATCTGCCATGGATCCTCAGACGCGCGGGCCATCAAGAACGGCGTGCTAGCAGCCAGAGAGCTAGTTCGCGCCCATCTGCGCCAAGAAATGGCACGCGCGGTGGCGGAGCACGCCTATCTGTGGCATGAGGACGCGCCTGCGGCGGGCGCAAAAGGACCTGCGTGAGCAGGTGCTACGGGTCAACGGCGAGTTTTTGATGTAACGTACGCGCCGGCAAGGCGCTTGCACAGGAGAAGGACGCGAACCATGGCAGAAAATCTGGAAGAAAAAGTCATCAAGATTATCGTCGAACAGCTTGAGGTCCCGGCTGACAAGGTGAACATGGGCGCGTCGTTTGCTGACGATCTGAAGGTGGACTCGATCGACCGTCTCGAGATGGTGGTGGTGCTGGAGGAGGCTTTCAAGATCGAGATCCCGGACGAGGATGCCGAGAAGATCAAAACCGTGGGAGACGCCGTCAACTACATCAAGGGACGGGTAAAGCAGTAGGCCCGATTGGCCACGGCGCTGTCACGCAGGGTTGCCGTCACCGGCGTGGGCCTGGTCACGCCGGTCGGCATTGGCACGGAGGAAACCTGGCAGGCGCTGCTGGCGGGACGTTCCGGCATTGGCCCTATCACGCGTTTTGATGCCAGCAGGTTTTCCAGCCGCATCGCCGGCGAGGTAAGAGGCTTCGAGCCCACCCGCTGGATGGCTGCGCGCGAGATCCGTACTACAGCCGCCGATCCGTTCATCCAGTATGCCATTGCAGCCGGCACCATGGCCATGAGTGATTCCGGGCTGACCGTCGAGGGCGAGCTCTGCGAGCGCACCGGCTGCTTCGTCGGCTCGGGCATGGGTGGTCTTGGCACCATCGAAGCCACCCACAAGACGTACATGGAAAAGGGGCCACGCCACGGCATCTCGCCCTTTTTCGCGACCCAGCTCATCATCAACCTGGCGGCGGGACATCTGGGCATGAAGTACAATGCCAAGGGTCCGAACTACGCCCAGGTGTCGGCTTGTGCCAGCGGCGCCCATTCCATCGGCGACGCGTACCGTGCCATCCAGTACGGCGATGCAGACGTGATGATTTGTGGTGGCACCGAGGCGGTGATCACCCCGCTCGGGGTGGGTGGGTTCTGCGCCATGCACGCTCTGTCCACGCGCAACGACGCGCCCGCCGAGGCTTGCCGGCCCTTTGATCTGGAGCGCGACGGCTTCCTCATGGCCGAAGGCGCAGGCATCCTGATTCTTGAGGAGATGGAGCATGCGAAGTCGCGCGGTGCCCACCTCTATGCCGAATTGAGAGGGTACAGCGCCAACGCTGACGCCTACCACGTGACCGCGCCGGCGCCCGAGGGCGAGGGCGCCCAGCGGTGCATGCGCCTGGCGCTGCAGGATGCGCGCCTGGCTCCCTCGGACATCGACTACATCAACGCTCACGGGACCTCGACCAAGTTGAACGACGTCAACGAGACCGTGGCCATCAAGAAAGTGTTCGGCGAGCATGCACGCAGACTGATGGTTAGCTCGACCAAGTCCATGACCGGACACTTGTTGGGTGCCGCGGGCGGTATCGAGGCGGCGTTCTGCGTGCTCGCCCTGGCGCGTGGCCAGGTGCCACCTACCATCAACTACACCACACCCGACCCTGCGTGTGATCTCGACTATGTGCCCAACACCGCGCGCGACGCTCGCCTGCGCCACGCCATGAGCAACAGCTTCGGTTTCGGTGGCACCGCTGCTTGTCTGGTCTTCAGCGCGATCGGGGGCTGACTGTGGGCATGCGTCAAGAAATGCACAAACGACTCCGATCAGCCGAGAGAGAAACTCTGCGTCCTGCGGTCTATCGCGATACAATTCTCTAGCCTTCATGGCATCTGACATCTGCCCGCGCTGTGGCAAGCCAGCCCACGGCGCGAACTTCGATTTCGACTGTCCCGGAGGGACGCCCCATCCCGGGGCAGCTCCTGCTGTGGTGGCGACACCAACCCCGCCCGTCCCCACTCGGCCGTCAGGCTTTTACCACGCGGCCGAGGGCACCCCAATTACTCGGCTGCAGCCCGGCACTCTGGTGGGCGAGTATCAGATCGCGGATCGCATCGCCGAGGGTGGAATGGGCACGGTGTACAGCGCGGTCCATCCTATCATCGGCAAGAAAGTCGCAATCAAGGTCTTGTCGGGCAAGCTGGCCAAGAACAGCAACGCCATCCGGCGCTTCGTGCTTGAAGCCCGCGCGGTGAACGACATCCGCCACCCAGGGCTGGTTGACATCTTCTCCTTCGGCCGGCTAACCGACGGGCGGCCGTACTACGTCATGGAGTTTCTCGACGGACGAAGCCTGGGCGCCGTTTTGCGCATGCACAGGCGGCTGACACCGTTCGATACCTACCCAGTGTTCATGGACGTGGGGCGGGTGTTGTTGGCCGTGCATGCCCATGGCATCGTTCATCGCGATCTCAAGCCCGACAACGTCATTCTGATCCCTCAGGGAAGTGATCAGCCGCCCAAGGTGAAGTTGGTGGATTTCGGCCTGGCCAAGCTGCTGGTGCGGGAAAGCGGGCAGACGGCGGCTGGGCCGCACACCGCGGTCGGCGTGAACGTAGGAACGCCGCACTACATGTCGCCCGAGCAGTGCCGCGGCGGCAGTGTCGATGCGCGGTCCGACCTGTACGCCTTGGGCGTGATGTTCTACGAGACGGTGACCGGCCAACTCCCCCTCGATGGACCGACGCCGGTCGACATCTGGCAGGCCCATGTCGAGGTCGTTCCCCGCCTGCCCGAGTTGGTTGCCCCAGGTAGGGTGAGCCCGGAACTGGGTGCGCTCATCATGAAACTGCTGGCCAAGCGCCCTGAGCGCCGGCCGCAGAATGCGGCGGAGTTCTGCGATGCCTTGGAGGCTCTGGCCAAGGCCGGCAAGCTGGGCGACCGCACCACGCCCCCTCCCGAGGACCCGGCCGCTGCCCAGATGATGGACCTGGCGCGCGCCCTCTCGACCACGCCAGTTTCCGCCGAATTGGTCGCGCTTGACGGCGCAGCGTTGCCGGTTCCTGCCGGTCAGACGCAGGCGCCGGCGGGGCTGGGCCAGCCCCTCGCTTCGCGCGCCAAGTCGCCGCAGTCACCGGTTCGCGCCCCGCAGCCCCAGGGGCCTCCGGCGGCTGCCGAGGAGCTGGCTTCAACCTTCAAGGAGATCCCGGCTATCGAGTCGTCTGACGAGCGTTCCAAGTCAGGAGAACGATCGCAGGAGGTCGAGGGCTTGCGTGCCGCCCTCGGGCTTCATGTCGCAGAGCCGGCCTTTGAAGTGAACGATCCCTGTCAGGTGAGCGCGCTGGTCGTCGACTTGGACACAGGGGAGATCAATACCGAGACACCCGATTCCGCAACCGGGGCCAAGAACGGGCCAGCCGACGGAATTTCACCAGCGGGCACGCCCAAGGTTCGTCGCCTGGCGCGTCCGGTAGAGGAGCGGCAGTACATCCCGCGGCTCGCGGCACCCACCCGGCGCCCGGGCAAGCCGTCGAATGTCCAGCCGAATCTGGCCCGGGCTCCGTCGCGCTTCGGCCGCGTCGCTCGTGTGGCAGTGGCCGTGTTGATGCTTCTAGGTGCCGCCGCCGCCTACTGGCTGATGCGCTAGCCCATCTCGTTCTCGATCGCGCTGACGCCTTTGCGAATGGCAGCAGTGAGCACCTCGTGGCCGTCGCTGGTCACCAGCACGTCATCTTCGATGCGAATGCCGCGTACGTCGGCAAAGGCGGCCAAGCGATCGCGCTGCAGCCGGTCGCCGGCCAGGGCGGTACGCGCCGGATCGTCGAGAATGGCCGGGACCAGGTACAAGCCGGGTTCGATGGTGATGGCCATGCCCGCCACCAGGTCGCGGTCGAGCCGCAGGGTGCGCAGGCCCGGCTCGGTGGAACGGGTGCGGCCGGGCGCATAGGTGGCACGGTCACCCAAGTCCTCCAGGTCATGCACGTCCTGCCCGATAAGGTGGCCCAGTCCATGCGGAAAGAAGAGCGTCACCACGCCATCGGCTACCAGTTCGGCGGGATCGCCGCGCAGAACGCCCAGGTTGACCAGGCCCTCGGCGATGAGCCGGCCGGCCAAGAAATGCAGCTCGCGGAAGGGCACGCCTGGCCGCACCGCCGCGATCACATGTTGCTGGGCATAGAGAACCACTTGGTAGAAGTCCCGTTGCGTGGGCGAGTAGCGCCCACTGACCGGCCAGGTGCGCGTGACATCGCCGGCCCAGCCGTCGGCGGTTTCGGCGCCGACGTCGACCAGCAGGAGGTCGCCGGATTTCAGCTCGTGGTGATACTCCTCGTTGTGCAATACCTCGCCGTGAACCGTGACGATGGAGTTGTACGACACACCCATATCGCGGCGAACGAACTCCGCCTCCATCGCCGCCCGCACCACGCTTTCGTTGATCCCGGGACGGACCGCGCGGATTCCTGCGTGAAAGGCGGCCGCAGTGGCGTTGGCAGCCTTGCGCAGGGCTGCGATGGCCGCGTGGTCGTGGACCAGGCGCAACTCGATGAGCGCGTCGGCCAGCGGGTGATCGAGCGCATCCAGCTTGCCGTAGGCGATGGGCCGGCCCAGCAACTCCGACTGCTCGGCGCGGGTTTCGTGGTCGAGAGCGGGCAGGGTGGCCACCGACCGACCAGCCACGGCCTCTGCTAGCGCCGGCCGCAGCTCGACCGGGCAGGCCAGCGCCGCGCCGAGCTCGGGCGGGCCAGGCGCCTGCCCGTGCCAGAGGGCGAAGTCGGCGCCCGGCTCAGGGAGAAAAAGCACCCAGCGGTCGCCTGTCCATAGGCCAAAGGCGCGCGGTAGATGCAGGCCAAAGAGATAGAGGAAATGGCTGGCGGCACGGAAGGGATAGGTGTTACCGGCCGAGGTGCGTGGTCGGGGCGCCCCGGCGGCGATCAGAGCGGGCTGCGGTCCCAGTTTCGTGGCCAGGCGGGCGCGCCGCGCGGCGCAGGCTCTTCCGTCGAAATCGCTGAGCTTCATGAGGTGAGGAAGTATACGCCGGGCCGCTGGCGTGCACGTGGCTTGGAATTCGGAGTAGTAGGCGCGAGCTTCCGACCACGACCACGGCCACGACCTCTCGCGGTGATCGCGGGCCTACCTCCTGGTTTCGCAGCCAGATCGTGACAAGCTACAACTAGCAGCCTCATCATGCCCAAGCGGGAACTCGACCGGGAACGCGATCTTGCCACGCTCGACCAGGTGCGCGTCGAGCGGCCGCGCCTGTATGAGGTCGTGCTTCACAACGACGACTACACCACGCAGGAGTTCGTGGTGTACGTGCTGATGAAGTTCTTCCAGCACGATGCCGCGACTGCCCAGCAGATCATGTTGAACGTGCACACCAAGGGCATGGGCGTGGCCGGGGTCTACTCGCGCGATATCGCCGAGACCAAGGCGGCCCAGGTGGTCCGTTATGCCCGCGACAATGAGATGCCCCTACGCTGCTCAGTGCAAAGGCAATCATGCTAGGCCCAGAGTTGGAGCAGGCGATTCGGCGCGCGTTGGAGGATGCCACCCGCCGACGGCACGAGTTCTCGAGCCTCGAGCACCTGCTACTCGCCCTGCTCGACGACAAGAAGACAGCCGAGGTCATCCGCGAGTGCGGCGGCAAGCCGGCGCGGGTGCGCGCCAAGTTGGAGGATTTCCTCGCAGGCTCCCTTCCCAGTCTGCCGGCCGACGACGAAGCAGGTAGCGCCGGTGATGAGGGAGAGTTGCGAGCCCAGCCCACCTTGGGCTTCGCGCGCGTGATCCAGCGGGCGATCAATCAACTATTCGGCGCTGGGCGCAGCGAGGTTCAGGGCCCGCATGTGCTGGTGGCCCTTTTTTCCGAACCTGATTCGCACGCGGTCCACTTTCTCAAAGAGGAAGGGATCAGCCGACTGGATATCGTCACCGCCATCTCGCATGGAGCCCCCAAGATGCTGCCCGAGCGTGACGGCCGGGCGGCCGGGGCTCTGCCCGGGGCCGCACCCGACGAGGAATCGGCGGAAGAGGCGGGCAAGGATCCGCTGGAGAGCTACGCCGTCAACCTGAACCAGCGCGCGCGCCGGGGCCTCATCGACCCTCTCGTCGGGCGACAAGCGGAACTGGATCGGGCGCTGCACGTGCTGGCGCGACGGCGGAAGAACAACCCGCTCTTTGTGGGCGACGCTGGGGTGGGCAAGACCGCTATCGTCGAGGGCCTGGCCGTGCGCATCGAGGCGGGTGAGGTGCCGCCGGCCCTGCGTGGGGTGGAGATCTACGCCCTCGACATGGGATCGCTGGTGGCGGGCACGCGCTACCGCGGCGACTTCGAGGAGCGTTTCAAGGCCGTGCTGCGCGCGGTTGAGGCCAAGGGCAACGCGGTCCTCTTTGTCGACGAGCTTCACACCATCGTGGGCGCGGGCGCGGCCTCAGGCGGCACCATGGACGCGTCCAATCTGCTGAAGCCGTCCCTGTCGGCTGGCCTCATCCGCTGCATCGGCACGACCACGCACAAGGAGTTGCGCGGCTACATCGAGAAGGACCGGGCCTTGGCCCGGCGGTTCCAGCCCATCGAGGTCTCCGAGTTGAGCGTGGCCGACACCATCAAGGTGCTGCAGGGTCTGCGCAAGCACTACGAGGATTTTCACGGCGTGCACTACACCGCGGGCGCGTTGCGTGTGGCTGCCGAGCTGTCCGACCGGCACCTGGCCGACCGCAAGCTGCCTGACAAGGCCATCGACCTCATCGACGAGGCGGGCGCCATCCTCAAGCTACGCGCCGGCGGCGGCCTGGCCCCCAAGGCCGAAGCGGCTGCCGAGGGCGAGGCGGCTCCGGCAGCGCCCGAGCGACTGACCGTGCGCGCGCGCGACATCGAGGCGGTGGTGTCGACCATGGCCCGCATTCCCGCGCGCCGGGTGGGCTCGGACGATCGCGAGCGCCTGCGCAATCTGGAAGGCGAGATCAAGGCCAAGGTGTTTGGCCAGGATCGGGCGGTGGAACGCGTATGCCAGGCCATCCGCACCAACCGCGCCGGCCTGGGCACCCCGGACCGGCCCATCGGGTGCTTCCTGTTTGCCGGGCCCACCGGGGTGGGCAAGACCGAATTGGCCAAGCAACTCGCCGAAGTCTTGGGCGTGGCGTTCCTCCGCTACGACATGTCCGAGTACATGGAGCGCCATACGGTCTCGCGGCTGATTGGCGCGCCACCTGGGTATGTGGGATTCGATCAGGGAGGCCTGCTGACCGACGCGGTCCACAAGACGCCGCACGCGGTGCTCTTGCTCGACGAGATCGAGAAGGCGCACCCGGATCTTTTCAGCATCTTGTTGCAGGTGATGGACCACGGCGCGCTCACTGACAACAACGGTCGCACCTCGGACTTCCGCCACATCATCCTCATCATGACCAGCAACGTGGGGGCGCGCGATCTGTCGCGACGGATGCCCGGCTTCGGCGCGAGCGACCGCTTCGGCGACACCGACGAGGCTTTCAAGCGCATGTTCTCGCCCGAATTCCGCAATCGCCTGGATGCCAAGGTCGACTTCGCGCCGCTGGGCGAGCGCGAGATGTTGCTTATCGTGGACAAGTTCGTGGGCGAATTGGGCAAGCAGCTCGGCGAGCGTAACGTCACGGTCACGCTCAGCCCCGCGGCCCGCGACCTTCTGGCCAAGAAGGGCTACGACCCGATGAACGGGGCGCGGCCTTTGGCCAGGGTCATGCAGGACGAGGTGAAGCGTCCCCTGACCGACGAGCTGCTCTTCGGCGCCCTGGCCTCTGGCGGGCGCGTGACCATCGGCGCCGACGACGACAAGTTGACCTTCACCTTCGCCAAAGATGAAACCGCGGACAAGCGACCGGATGTGGCCGGCCAGAAAGAAGCAGACGATGAGTGAAAAACACCACCTGGACGTCGCCACCGGTGCCATGCCGTCTGCGCAGGCGGTGGCCTTTGCAGACCTGGTCGCCTATCAACCGGGCGCGGTGGTCAGCCGCACGCTGGTCAAGAAGAACGCCGGCACGGTCACGCTGTTTGCTTTCGACATCGGGCAAGGCCTTTCCGAGCACTCCGCGCCCTTCGACGCCATCGTGGAAATTCTGGATGGCGAAGCCGAGCTCACCGTCGGCGGCAAAAAGGTCGTCGCCCGGGCCGGACAGGCGGTGCTGATGCCGGCCAACGTTCCGCACGCGCTTTCCGCCACCACACCGTTCAAGATGCTGCTGGTGATGGTGCGCGAGGCGGGCTAGGCGAGCGTGGCTGGCATCGGCCGAATGAGATAAGAAGGCCGATCAGAAGGTCATCATGCAACAAGCTCGACGACGCGAATCGACCATGGCTCTGGCCTTGCTGGTGGAGTTTCTGGGGGCAACCGGGTGCGGGAGCCACTCCCTTGCGCCGCGTGCTGATGGAGCTGCGGGGGGCGCCGGGGGCGCGGCGCAAAGCCGTGACGGAGCTATCGGTGGAGCGGACGGTGTTGGAGGAAGCCCGCCGTCAGATGGCGGCAGCGCTCCACCCGCCGGAGGCACAGGCGGCGTGGCCACAGGCGCGGCGACGGGCGGCGTTGCCACAGGTGGCGCTGGCGCAGGCGGCGCGGCGATGGGCGGCATTGCCACAGGTGGCGCTGGCGCAGGCGGTGCGGCCACAGGCGGCGCGGCGACGGGCGGCGTTGCCACAGGTGGCGCCGGCGCAGGCGGTGTTACCACCGGCGGTGCTGCAGCAGCCAGTGCGGTCACGGGCGGCGCTGTCACGGGCGGCACCGGCACAGGCGGCGCTGGCGCAGGTGGCGTTGCCACGGGCGGCGCTGTCACGGGCGGTGTGACCACGGGCGAGGTGGCGACAGGGGGAGCAGGAATAGGTGGCGTCGAGGCGATTTCTGCTAGTGCGGACGCTACCTGCGCCTCAGTCAATGGGTCCGTTTGGTGCTGGGGCAGGGCCTGGGGAAGCGCGCCGGTCCAGGTTGCTGGCCTATCGTCGGGCGTTCAGGCGGTCACTGCCGCAGAGGGCTGCGTCTGCGCCGTGGCTGGCGGCGCACTCTACTGCTCCATCACCCGGGTTCTGGCCCCGGTGGGGGGCCTGCCGTCAGTGGTTGAGGCGGCTGCTCTTTCGGAGTCGCACAGGTGCGCCGTGGCCGGCGGCGGAGTCTGGTGCTGGGGCGACAACTTCGTTGGGCAGCTTGGCAACGGCTCCATGACCGCCAGTACTACGCCCGTCCAGGTTGCTGGCCTAACATCCGGTGCCCAGTCGGTTGTCATCTGTCAAGACCGCAGTAGCTGCGCGGTAGTCAACGGCGGAGTCTGGTGCTGGGGCGAAAACTCCGTTGGGCAGCTTGGCAACGGCTCTACAACCACCAGCTCGGTGCCCGTGCCGGTCAAGGGCCTGCCATCCGGTGTTCTGACGGTTGCTTGCGGACAGTCGCATGCTTGCGCCGTGGTCAACGGCGGGATCTGGTGCTGGGGCGGCAACTCCTTTGGGCAGCTTGGCGACAACTCTATGCCCAATAGTTCGGTACCAGTCGAGGTCGAGGGCCTTGCGTCTGGCGCGCAGGCGGTTGCCTGCGGAGAGTGGCATACCTGTGCTGTGGTCAACGGCGGAGCTTGGTGCTGGGGCAGTAACAGCAATGGGCAGCTTGGCGACAACTCTAGGACATCCAGTTCGGCGCCGGTTCAAGTTCAGGGTCTCGAGTCAGGCGTTCAGGCTATTGTTGCTGGCGGTCATGCCACCGCGATGGCATCCGGAGGGCATAGCTGCGCGCTCACCAACGGCTCCGTTCGATGCTGGGGTACCAATTTCGACGGTCAGCTCGGCGATGGCTCGAGCACCTACCGCATGGTGCCCGGTCCGCCCGTCCAGTTTCAGTAGCTCAAGGCCGAGATCTCCAATGTCCACAGAAAACAAATACACTTTGATCCTGACCCTTATGGTCGCACCGTGGTTGCTCTTTGCTTGCAGCAACGGGAGCAGCGGTAGCGCGGATGCTGCGGGTGGTGGGCGAGGCGGCAGCGGTGGTTCCTTGGCCACCGGGGGCACTGCTGAAACCGGCGGCACCGCGAGCAGCGGAGGGCAAACCAGCGCAGGGGGCGCAACGGCAGGCGGTGGGAGCGCACTCGGCAGCGGAGGGGAAACGAGGACCGGGGGTACAACCGCGAGCGGCGGAAGTGCAGGGACCGTTGCTACGACGATGGCCGGTGGTTCAACCAACACCGCGGGCGGGACACCCAGCGGTGGATCCACCGGGGGGACTACCAGCAGCGGTGGCTCGCGTTTGGACGGTGGCGTAGATGCAGCTACCGGCGGGTCTAGCAGCAGCGGCGGTTTGCGTTTGGACGCTAGCGTGGATGCTAGCGGCGGGACTAGCAGCGGCGGCTCGCGATTGGACAGTGGCGTGGATGCGGCCACCGGCGGGTCGAGTAGCAGCGGCGGGTTGCGATTGGACGGTGGGGTGGATCGGGCTACCGGCGGTTCTGACGCCAAGACGAGTACGGGCGTAGGGGGAAAGACCGGTGCGGCTCAGACAATCAAGAACATCAACTACGCGGGTACCTCATCTGCTTCCCAGACTCTTGATCTGCTTCTGCCCGCCAATGCGCTGCTTCCGCTTCCGTTGGTCGTCCGCATCCACGGTGGCGGGTTCAGCAGCGGAGACAAGGCAGGGGAGGAAACCGGCACAGCCGCGAACGCGATTCTGGCCAAGGGGTATGCCCTGGCCAGCGTCAACTACCGTCTTTCCGGTCAGGCGCTATTCCCTGCTGGGGCCCAAGACGTCAAGGCCGCCGTGCGCTGGCTGCGCGCCCATGCCGCCGAATACGGATTGGACACCGACCGCTTTGCGTGTTGGGGCGAATCGGCGGGAGGCTATATGGTAGCGATGCTCGGTGTTACAGGGGATCAGGCCACCGTCTTCGATGACGATTCCCTGGGCAACCCCGGGGTTTCCAGCGCAGTCGCGGCCGTGGTGGATTGGTATGGCCCGACTGACCTCGCGACGATGGACAGCCAACAAACAGCGCATCCTCCAGCCAGTTGCCCGAGCAGTTGGCTGCAGCACACACCGGCGAGCTCTCCCGAGGGGCAATGGCTCGGCGGCGCGCTGAATACGGCCGCGGTGAGCAGCAAGCTCACCCAGGCAAACCTTGTCGCGTACGTCGCCACCGCCAAGGCCTTGCCGTTCTTCATCATCGCTCATGGTGACAACGACTGCCAGGTGCCGTGGGGCCAGTCGCAAGAGCTGACAGACGCGTTGGCCAAGGTGGGGAACACGGCCAACCTGACCATCCTCGCCGGTGCCGGGCACGCCGACGCCCGGTTCGAGAGCACGCAGAGCACACCGGATGTGACCCTGCTCGGCTCGCTTTTCGGGCGCTAGTTGCTCAAGCGCGGCACCGACGCGCCCGGCGACTTCCTTCGTTACCTCGGCTCGCGCTGACCCTGGACCGCGCACGGCCCAACCCCTCCCTTTCCGATCCGGCTATGCGTCCTCTTTGGTCTCTTTGGGGGCGCCGATCGCCGCACGCTCTACGTGACCACGCTGCACGCTCTGCACGAAAGGCCCATGCGGACGCCAGGACTGCCGTAGCAATCCCTGCGCACCCCTCTGGCATCACCTTTTCGCTGGACTTCAGGCATTTCGCTCAGGAGAGGCCGCGCAAGAATGCCCTGGTTTCGTGCGCCGGAAATAGCGTCCCAGCCAGAGCAGGAACAGGAGATGCGCGATGCCGAACGCGACGCTCACCCACATGCCCTTGGTGGCCAGCCCCGGGCTCTGCTGCATGAACTCGACCTTCTGCTTGGACCACCCCGCCATGTTCATGGCATCGATAATGCTGGTCTGTCTGCTGGTCAGAATCGTCGAGAGAGTCTGGACGCTCGCTGCTGCGACCGCGACCCACCATCCCGACGCCTTCATCTTGAACAGCGCGAACGCCGCATAGATGTCCGCGGCCAACCAGATAAGCAGGAGCGCGCTGGCGGGCAGGCCAGTGAGGTAGCGCCCGAAGAAAGGCGCCACATGGGGCGAGGCGTGCCACGCGAGTCCACCTCCACCGACGACGCCCCAGGCAGCGAAGAGGGCAGCGGCCAGCACGGGCAGGGGCCGGCGGTCAGTCCAGCGCTCGACCGGATCGCGGAGCTTGCACGTCAGTTCGACGTCCTTGCGGCGATAGAAGAGCAGGAACAGTCCTGCGATGCCGAGCATGAGAAGGCCGGGAATCACCATGAAGCGGACCGGGCCGCCGGGCTCGGTGACGATCCAGATCGAACCTGCGACGATTGCCAGCATCAGGAAGACAAGCCACGAAAGCATCAGGTTGAGTGCCCAAGCCCAGCGCCGGGCTCGGATCGCGCCGAGGCCCAGGGTCACGAGCACAACCGCTGCAGCGGCCCAGCCCGCGCAGTTCAGGACGACAAAGCGCGGCGACATCTCGCTGCCGGGCGGCCTTGGGAATCTCGGAGACAGCATGAAGAACCACGCCGCCGGAATTGCGAGGGCCGCCAGAACGCCGCCGACGATTTCGAAGACGCCGAAGATGAGCAGGCCAGTCGAGCGATCCTCGAAGCCCGGCGGTGGCGGGGCCGAGGACGCAGGGCTCTGGGCAGGCGTCCCGGGAGACTCGGTGTCTGGCGGTTCCATGGCGTCCCGATCCTGCGAGTATTCTAGCCCATCGCGTGCCGACCGCGGCCGACTTCAGTGTGGCCACCCGATCCGGTGCCTGTTGCCGGCTGCGCGTCTTGTGGTCTTTGAGGCGCTCTTGGGCTGTGATGCATCTAAGCTCAGGGAGGAATCATCATGGAAAATCAAGCGATCCCCATCTCGAACAAGCGGCTGTGGATCGGACGAATCATGAGCGGCGTGGCGGTGCTGTTCTTGTTGTTCGACAGCACCACCAAGCTCCTGCGCGTTGAGGCGGTGATGAAGGCGGCTGCGCAGATCGGATATCCCGCCAGCACGATGGCCCCCATCGGGCTGATCCTGCTCGTATGTGTGGTCACCTACCTGATCCCGCGGACCGCCGTGCTGGGCGCAGTATTGCTCACCGGCTATCTGGGCGGCGCCATCGCGGCCCACGTGCGCGTAGGTGATCCTCTCATGAGCCACATCCTGTTCCCGCTCTATTTCGCCGTTCTGATCTGGGGCGGGCTCTACCTGCGCGACCGGCGGGTGCAAGCGCTGATCGCGCGACGTAATACGCCGCACTAGCTACGGCTTTTGGGGGGCCTCGTCGGGCTGTGGCTGGCGCCTTGCCACACGAGCCTGGGCCACTCTTGCGGCGAACTGCTTCGCCTGCCAGAGCCAGTCGAGGCGCTGCTGCGGGCTGAGTTCGCGCCACCGGCGTAGCTGCTCTCTCCTATGCCGTTCCCAGCCGCTACCCGGTTCAGCCATGGTGCTGCTCCTCGGCGAGAATAGCCTCCAACGCCTGGATGTCGTCGAGATCCTTGAGGCGCGCTGACTGGCGCTTGAGCAAGATGAGGTCGGGAATGCTCGCGACCGGCACCGACAGTGCGCCAAGCTGAATACTGACGGCGCGGGCTAGGGCTGGCTGCATGGGGAACGGCTCTGCCACGAAGACGTCAATTTCCGTCGCTGGATGCGCGGGGCTCCAGAACGAGAACACGGTGAGACCCTTGTCTTGGATCCACGAACGGCGCGCTTCCGCATCTGCAAACGCGGCTGCCTGGACTGGCGCTCGCGGTCGATAGCCGAGAGTCGCAAGCGCGCCAACCAGCCCGAGAGCGTTCTCGCGGTCTAGTGCGACCACGAGATCCAGGTCGGCGGTGAAGCGTGGATAGCCGTGGAGGACCACCGCGACCCCGCCGACCACGAGGTAGCGCACTCCGGCTTGTTGCAGCGCCGCGAACACGGCCTCGAAGTCGCTGGTCAGGGTAGGCACGGCATCATTCTATTCGACTCTCTTGCTTGAGACCAATTGTGGGGGTCGAGCTGCACCCGCTACACCGGTCGCCCGATGGCGCCGGCGATGACTCGTACCGCGCGCATCAGGTCGGCGAACTCGGGTAGCGACAGGGACTGGTGTCCGTCGGAGAGCGCCTGATCAGGGTGGGGGTGCACCTCGATGATGAGTCCGTCGGCCCCGGCTGCGATGGCAGCGCGGGCCATGGCGGGCACGTGGCGGCGCACGCCGATGCCGTGACTGGGGTCCACGATGACGGGCAAGTGGGTCAGCGACTTCAGGACCGGCACCGCGTTCAGGTCCAGGGTGTTGCGGGTCATGGTTTCAAAGGTGCGTATGCCTCGCTCGCACAGCGCGACCGCATAGTTGCCAGCGGACACGATGTATTCCGCGGCCATCAGCCATTCTTTGATGGTGGCCGAAGCCCCGCGTTTGAGCAGCACTGGCTTGCCCAGCTTGCCTAGGCGGCGCAAGAGGGAGAAGTTCTGCATGTTGCGCGCACCCAACTGCAACACGTCGGCGTAGTCGGACACCAGCGGCAGATCTTCGGTGCCCATGACCTCGGTGACCACCTTGAGGCCGGTCTTTTCGCGCGCCAGCGCCAGCAGCTTGAGGCCGCTCTCGCCCAGCCCCTGGAATTCGTAGGGGCTGGTACGCGGCTTGAAAGCGCCGCCGCGCAGGAAGGTGGCGCCCGACTCTTTCACGCCGCGGGCCACTTCCAGGATCTGGTCTTCCGACTCGACCGAACAGGGGCCAGCCATGATGGTCAGACCAGGGCCACCCAGACGACTGCCCCCCACGTCGATCACCGTGTCTTCCTCCTTCACCTCGCGCGACACCAGCTTGAAGGGCTGCGATACGCGGATGGCATCGGCGACTCCTGGCAGCGACGCGAATGCCTCGGCGTCGAGCGCGCCGCGGTTCCCGGTGATGCCGATGGCCACCCGCTGGGCGCCGGGGATCTCATGCGCATCAAGCCCAAGCGCGTGAATCTTCCCGACCACCGCGGCGATCTGGGCCTTGGTCGCCTGCGGTTTCATGACGATCAACATGGGTGTGTCCTCGCGCGGATACTACCCCGAAGTCATCGCCGGAGAAGGCTAGCTATTTCACCACAGAGAACACAGAGGTCACAGAGCCGAATCGGAAAGGGGAGGGTTGAATCTTGTCTGGTCCGAACCCTTCTTCCCTTCCGATCTCTGCGTTCTCTGTGCTCTCTGTGGTGAAAAAAGCTAGCTTCCTTCTGCCTAGAACTGCAGTCCCGCGACCAGCCCAGGATACATGCGCAGGGTGTGGTCACCATGGTGCCAGACCTGCTCTGCGGATGCGACGCCGCGGGGTGCGCGGTCCTCGCGGTCCGGGGCGACCTGCAGGTTCAGCGTGGGCCCCGCGACCACTGCTAGGTAGGAGGCGAATTGCCAGCCGACCTGCAGGCGCAGTGTGCTGATCTGGCGATGTTCGACGCTAACGTCACCATCCGAAAAGTTTGTCGAGGTGAGGTCGACGTCGAAGAACAAAGGGGCGCGTACCGGCGTGATGTGGCCGCCGATGCCGAAGGTCGCGGAAAACTCGGGATGATCGTTGCTAGTGCGATCACGAGTCATGCCGGCGCCTGCGATCACATACACGTGCCTTGTTCCCAGCTTGAAGCCGAGGTTGAGCACGCTCGTGTCGCTGAACCACAGCAGCCCTTGGTGGTAGCCGTCGAGCGCGATGGGAAGAAGGCCGATGGACGCACCCTGGTTCTTGCGCGCGAAGTTCACCAGACCAACCTGGGCTCCCTCCACCTCACTCGCGATGTTCACCAGGCCCACCTGGGCGCCGTGAACCTTGCGACCCACATTGACCAGCCCCACCATCGCGCCGTTGTACATGCCGACGCTGTGGTTGACGTTGGCCAGGCCCACCTGGGCGCCGCTCGATTCCGTCGCAGGCCCGATCACGTTGACCAGTCCGGCCTGTGTGCCGTGCACGTTGCTCTTGACGATGTTGACTAGGCCGGCTTGCGTGCCGTGTACGTCTCCTGCGCTTAGGTTCACCAACCCAGCCTCAATGCCATGCAGAGATCCTCGACTGATGTTGACCATGGCAGCCTGGATACCGCGCAAATCGCCGTCCGAAATGTTGGCAAGCCACGCAAGTTGCACACCCTGCAGCCCACCCAACGCCTTGTTGAGGCCCAAGGTGAGCTGCGCTCCCCGTGCTGGGCCGTAGCTGACCTGATAGAAGCCGGCCACTTGCATTCCGACCATCTCGTTCTGGGCAAAGTTTGCTGACAGCGAAAGCTGCACGCCGTGCAATGAATCCGAATGGCCGGTTATGCCGAGCACAAAGTGGTGGCGGATGGGCAAGTTCGATGGGCCCGACAGACGCACGCCCGGCGACAGTACCAGGTCGAACGGGACATCCTTGTAGCCGTCGGGCACGGGAAGGTCCGTCCCCAGGGGCAACTGTGCAACGGCTGCCACGTCGTCGCCCCGCCGGGTGCTCAGCATGGGAGCCACAGCGCTGAACTGGTCCTGGCCGAGCTCGCCGCGGCCGCCCTCCGCCAGATCGGCCTTGGCCTCGAAGATGCGGCCGTCGCTATCCATCACCACTTGATAGGGGCCCGGTTCCAGTCCCAGCTCGACCGGATAGCTGGACTCCTTGCGTAGCTCGACCAGAAGATGGCCACTGGCATCGCGCACGTAGATGCGACCGAAAAGCTCGCGGCCCAGCACCAGGCGGGAGCTCGAGGTGTGCAGATCCGTCATTACCAGATCGCCGGTGCCGGCGAGTTGGATATCGTAGGCCGGGTGCTGTGCGCCGGCGCGCGAGGTTTCCGTGCGCTGCAGGGTTTCGTTGTAGGCGAACTGGTAGGCCTCGTTGAGCGTCACCCGTCCGTCGCGGTTGCTGTCGGCGGCGCCGCGCATGCCCGAAAGCAGATAGTGGGTGAAGAAGGCCGCGCCGATGCGGTCGGACTCCTGCGCCGCCTCGTCGGCCGAGCTGGCGGTGAGAAAGGCGTGACCGCGGGCCTGGGTCGAGGCATCCGAGAGAAAGGCCTGGCGCCGCACACCTCCTTTCAACCTGATGAGGGCACCTGAGGCGCAGGAATCGAGCACGGCGATGCGCACTTCGGCACCGGTTCTGTCGATCCACTGGCGTAACTCCTTGTAGCCGATCCGCTCGCCACCGAGGAGCAACCCCTCCTCATCCGAGTGGCCCGAGTAGTAGACGAACAGCTCACGACGCACTTGCGGCCGGATCTCAGCCGCGATCTGTCGTTTCACTTGCGCGAAAGCGTCTTGCAGGGTGCCCCGGCTTGCCTCGCGGATTAGGAGAATATCGTGTGCCTGCACGCCGCCCAGACTGCCGAGCACGTGCGCCAGCGATTCCGCATCAGAATTGGCAAAACGCAGGCGGGCGCGGCCTGGTCCGCCGTCGTTTGCCGAGGCCACCAGGGCGAAGCGTCGGAGCGACGGGGCATCACCGGGATCGGCCGCAAGCGCTAGCCCAGGCGAGGCGAAAGCGATTAGGCAAGGCAGGGCAACCAGGCCCATTCGAGAACTCATGGCGTTTCCTTTGCGAGCGTGATGGACCAACTGGTGAAGCCTCGGGGCAACCCCGCACCTTGCTTGAGGTTGCGCACCACCAGTTCGGTGGCAAAGGGCGAGTCCGCAGTCACAAACACGAAGCGCTCGAAGCCAGGCGAGTTGTCAAGTTCATAGGCATGGGCCAGCGCCCGTTCGCCATCCTTGGCCAACGTGACCGCCGAGCCGGGCGTCTCGGGCAAATGCAGCGTAACGGCGCCACCGGCGTCGCAAGACGCCACCACTCCGTAGCCCTTTCCCGCGGCGATGTAGCGGATCTGCACGACATCGCCGGCGTGCAGGCGGGACTTCGGTCCGAGGCGTTCGACTCCAGCCGCAGTCTTCCTGTACAGCCCCAGGGAAGGCTGTAGGCCCTTGCTGGTGATGGTTTCCTGCGCCGGCTGCCCACGCAGCAGATCTGGATTTGGCGGCCCCGCTGGCGTGCGAACCAGGAGCAAGGCAATGGCCGCTACCCCGGCGGTGGCGAAGGACAGCGCCCAAACCGGCCGCCAAATGGGGACGCGGCGGGCCCCCCACGCGAATAGGGCCGCGCGGCGCCGCACCTCGGCCACCACCTGGTCCGCAGGATGCGCGGTCAGGACCTCGGTGTTCGACGCAGCAAGCGCCTCCAGCCGATCGTTCTCGCCAGCGGCAACCAAACGCTCCCGGACCGCGCCAGCCTGCGCTGTCGGCAGATCGCCCGCTGCCAGCCGTTCGAGCAACCAGTCAGGAACGCGTTCGCTCGGAATACCCATTATGCGTCTCCTTGAGTGACAGGCAGGCGTTGTTTCAGCGTGCGCAGCCGCTTGCGGACGCCCGACACTGACATGCCAACCTCGGCAGCCACTTCCTCCAGGGTCAGCCGGTCCACGTAGAGCAGGACCGCGATGAGTCGAGTAGAGGCTGGCTCGCCACCAAAGATGCGGTCCAAGGCTCGGCGCGCCAGGGACAGGGTCTCGGCGTCATCGCTCAGCGATGCGATGCGCGCCAATAGGTCGTCGTCAAGGTCCTCTGGTCGGCGGCGCTCGCTGCGCAGGCGGTTGAGGCACACGTGGGTCGCCGTGGTTAGGAGCAGGCCTGCCGGCGCTCTCGCGTCCAGACGCTTTTCTCGTCGCAGCAGCTCAACGAAGACGTCGTGCATGGCATCCAGGGCTTTGTTCTCGTCCCGCAGCAGGGTGCGACAACGGCGCAAGACCATGGGCCCATGCGTCCGGTAGAGGCTATCGACGTCCACCGCCATGCGGGCTTTCTATTACGAGAACACTCGCGGGTTGGAAAAGTGTTACTTCCGGATCATCGAGGGCACGAGTTTGCGGCCCCAAGTCGAGCGAGGTATAGATAAATGCAGCCTGCCGGCTGACGTGTCGATTCCCCCTCGACGAGGTGCGTTCAAATGCCGAGCATCACAGGTTCAAGCCGTATTTGTTACCGCATGGTGAAGAGTCCTTTCCTTTTTCTGAGCGCGCTGGCGCTGCTAGCTGCCTGCAGCCCTGCCAGCGTCAGTCAGGCAGCCCAAGGAGGAGGATCAGGGCCAGCGGCGGGAGGAGGAGGCGGGGGCCACTCGGGCGCCGCGGGCGGTGGAGCAGGCGGCTACATCCCCCACGTATCGGATGGAGGAGTCACCCCTACCGGCAAGGGGTGCGGCAACTCGGTTCTCGACGAGAACGAGGGTGAAAGTTGCGATGACGGCAACACGCTGAGTGGCGACGGGTGCAATGCCATATGCCAGATTGAGGCCAACCACATCTGTCCCAACCCAGGGAAGCCTTGCCAGAACCTTGCCGTATGCGGGAATAGCATCCTGACTTCCGACGAGACATGTGACGACGGGAATACGGTTTCTGGCGATGGCTGCTCGGCTGATTGCCAGACCGTCGAAACCGGCTGGCAGTGTCGGGTTCCCGGCAAGCCGTGCATGCCGGCTTGTGGAGACGGCGTGATCACCGCGGGGGAAATCTGCGACGATGGCAACACGCAAAGCGGCGATGGCTGCTCGGCCACCTGCAAACTGGAAATCGGCTTCAAGTGCACCGGCAGCTTAGGCAGCCGAAGCGTTTGCAGCAAGACCACCTGTGGCGACGGCAAGGCCGAGGGCTCCGAGGCCTGCGATGATGGCAACACTCTGCCCAATGACGGTTGTTCGCCCACCTGCCACGCTGAGCCGAACTGCAGCTCGGCCACCGGCACTTGCACCTCGAAGTGCGGGGATGGGTTGGTCGTCAATGAAGGGTGCGACGATGGCAACACGAGCAATGGCGATGGTTGCTCGTCGACTTGCAAGACGGAGCCCGGCTTCCAATGCGCTCAGCCCGATTCCGCCGCTGCCACCATGAGCGTGCCGATCACCTACCGCGACTTCCTCCTGGGCGGCGATTTCTACGCGGCCACCATCTCGGGTAGCAACAATGCGATTACCGGCATGGTTCAGGGCACGCTCGACAGCGAAGGCAAACCGGTCTACGCCGGCGTGGGCGGCACCGGCACGACCAGCGGGTGGGTCACGAGTGCGGCCAGCTTCCACAATTGGTACCGGGACGTGGGACCGCCGACCAACAGCACCTACGTATCGAAGCTCCTTCTGCACAACAACGGCAACGGCGCCTTCGTGAACTGGTGGAAGGACAACCAAGAGTGGATGTCCTATTCCAATGTTCGCTGGTGTGCGGACGCAGCCTGCACCAACTGCAACGCTCCGGCGTACGTCAACGACGGCACAATGCACTGCTTCGCCCAGTGCACGCCCTGGGGCACCGGCAACACGAATCCCTGCGTGGCCGACCAGGCGCTGGTCCCGGGCAACCCACTCTTCTTCCCGCTCGACAACGTGCCGGGCATGATCACGCCGACCTCCGCCTATGCGGCCGGGGAGACCCCACCCATGTATAGCGGCAGCTGGACCTTTGAAACAGGGACGCCGCCGCCCCAGCACAACTTCAGCTTCACCAGCGAAGTGCGCTACTGGTTCAGCTATTCGACGAGCAAGCAATACACGCTGGATTTCACCGGCGACGATGATGTCTGGGTCTTTGTCAATCGCAAGCTGGCGGTGGACTTGGGGGGCATTCATACCCCGGTCGAGGGACAGATCGTGCTCAACGCGACCGGTGGCGGGACTGTCACCGTGACCCCGACCGCGGGCGCTGCCTGCAAGACCGAGGGCGTTCTTTCGACTTGCGCGGGCGTGCAGAGCAAGGTCGATCTAGGCATGGTGAACAACGGGGTCTACGAGATCGTCGTGTTCCAGGCAGAACGAGCGTGGAATGGTTCGACGTACAAACTAACCCTGAGCGGCTTCAACGATCTGCCGAGTGCTTGCGTGCCCACGTGCGGCGACGGGATCACGGTGGCCGACGAGGAATGCGACGACGGGCCAAAGAACAGCGATACCGAGTACGGCGCCTGCTCGACCCAGTGCAAGTGGGGAACCTACTGCGGCGATAACATCATTAGCGGGCCCGAAGAGTGCGACAACGGCAAGGAAAACGGCACTCAGTACGGCCGCGATGGCTGCACCGTCGGCTGTACCAAGCCCCACTTCTGTGGCGATGGCATTGTTGACACAGACCGCGGCGAGCAATGCGATCTGGGCGACGCCAACGGTGGCACGTCGTGCGGATCGGATTGCAAGCTTCCCATCCAGTAGGACGGGATCGAGACGTTTCGCCAAGCCAGTAGAAATAATGCCAAGCAGTTGCAGTCCATTCGATACCTCCCGCATCCGAGTGGCCCCGAGCCGTGTTGCCGCATTGGCGGCGGCTTCAGCATTGGCCACCGCCTGCGTGCAGAGTGCGCCCCCAAAAACCACGACGCCGCCGCAACCTGTGCAGGTCGCGCTCGAAAACCAGCACCAAGTCATTGCAGGCTTTGGCGCCTCCAGTGCATGGACCGCCCCTTCCCTCACCGATGCCGAGGCGGATCAATTCTTCTCGCCTGCGACGGGCATCGGGCTTTCCCTGCTGCGCCTGCGCATCGCTCCTGACGGAACCACCGAGCTTGCCACTGCCCAGAGCGCTGCCGCCCGCGGCGTGTCGGTGTGGGCGGCGCCCTGGTCACCACCCGCAGAGTGGAAAGACAACAACTCCACGAGCAACGGCGGTTCCCTGATTGTCGCGGATGCTCAGGCATGGGCCAACCGGCTTGCTGGCTTTGCAGCGAATATGGCGGCTGCTGGCGTTCCTCTCGTGGCCTTGTCCGCGCAGAACGAGCCGAATTTCCACACGCCGACGTGGGACACCTGCGTTTTTACGCCACCCCAGCTCGTCGCATTCATCCGGGACAACCTCGGTCCTGCCTTGGCCGCACAGGGACTCACCACCCCCATCCTTGCACCTGAAACAAAGGACTGGACCACCTTCGAGAGCTTTGCCGATCCCATTCTCGACGATGCACAAGCTGCGGCGTATGTCAGCATTTTGGCGGCTCATGCCTACGGCGGGTTTCCCTTTGTGTACCAACGGGCCCAGGCCGCGGGCAAGCAAGTGTGGGAGACCGAAGTCTATGACCAAACCACCAAGGGGAGCGATCCCGGCATCGATTCGGGCCTGGCGGTGGCGCAGTTGATCCACGATCACCTCGTCTACGGCGAGGTGAACGCTTGGCACTATTGGTGGCTCAAGCCGCGCACCAGCTCAGAAAACGGGGCACTTGCCGGCGGCGATGGGCAGCTCACCCGGCGCGCCTATGTTGTCGGCAATTGGAGCCGCTTCGTGCGTCCGGGATTCGTCCGGGTAGATGCGACCCCGAGTCCGCAGTATTTCGTCTATGTCAGCGCATTCGCAGATCCGGCCAGCGGACGCATGGTCATCGTCGCGATTAATTCGGGCACTGCGGATGCAGAGCAGGTCTTCTCGATCCCGGGCAGCGGCCTTGGCGCCGTGACCCCTTGGATCACCTCTGCGGACTTTGCCCTGGCGCCCACGGATCCCGTGCCGATTGCCGACGCAGAGTTCACCTTTGTCCTGCCCAAACGCAGCGTCACGACCTTCGTTGGGGATCCGTAGCAGGAAGCGATACCTACGCGCACCCATCCCCGGCCCACCTGGAAGGTGCAGCCGAACGTGTGTCGTTCCCCGTCCCGGCCGCGTCGGCCAGAGTGATCCCGTTCCAGGCGGCCGTGGAGGCCCAGGCCTTGCGCGACTGACCGCAATCCTTCGCTGTGTCTCGACTATGGCGACCCAAAGCATGCGCGTAGTTTATGCAGCGCGCTTTCCCCGCGGGTCTAGCCGGAACACAAGCGATAGCGCCGCGCCGTTCGCGGCGTCCGGGCTACCTACCAACCACGCTGGGTCCAGGTCGCCCCGGAATCAGATGAGGTATAGATGTACCCAGCGTCGGCCGCGGCGACGAGCTTCGTGCCGTCCGCTGACGAAGCCACGGACAGCCAGGTCGCCACGGGCGCAGTCGTCTGGGTCCAGGTCGCCCCGTAATCAGATGAGGTATAGATGTACCCAACGCCGGCCCCGGCGACGAGCTTCGTGCCGTCCGCTGACGAAGCCACGGACAGCCACTGATTCTTGTCATATCCTCGCCACGCCCAAGTCGCTCCGGAGTCGGCAGAAGTGTAGATGCCTGCTGTAGTTATAGGGTAGTAGACGCCAGCAGCACCAGCAGCCGCTGTAGCGACGAGCTTCGTGCCGTCCGCCGACGAAGCCACGGAGGTCCACCATTGCAAGGCACCTAGCTGGGTCGAGAGCGTTCGCGGGGTCCAGGTCGCCCCGGAGTCAGCAGAAGTGTAGATGGGGCCGGGTGTTCCGGCGCCACCACCGGACACAGCGATGAGCTTCGCGCCGTCCGCTGACGACGCCACAGACCCCGAAACTGTCAGGACGAATGGGAGGGCAGCCGGTGTCCAGGTTGCCCCTGAGTCCACCGAGGTGCAAATTCGTTCGATTCCCCAAGCGACGAGCTTCGTGCCGTCCGTTGACGACGCCACGGAATACCAGGAACCCTGGCTCCAATCCGGCGACAGGAGGTTCGGCGAACTACCGGTCAGGGTCCAGGTCGCCCCGGAGTCAGATGACGTGTATAGGCCTCCGCCGACCAAGGGGTCGTCACTTGAAACCTCGCGGCCGTCTACGGTGTAGGCTATAGCAGCCGCGACGAGCTTCGTGCCGTCCGCTGACGACGCCACGGAAGTCCAGTTCGTCTGAGGGCCAGTTTGCTTCCAGGTCACCCCGTAATCTGCCGACGTATAGATGTACCCGAGGTTGTTGATGTTGTTGTAGTTGATGTTGCCGTTGCTCACGGCGACGAGCTTCGTGCCGTCCGCTGACGACGCGACGGAAATCCAGATCTGGAAACCACCGCCATCCCCGGCGTCTCCGGCTACCGGGGCGGTCCCTCCGTCTGCTCCTCCGCCGGGCACGGAGCCCCCCGCGTCCGTGGAACCGCTACCACCTGAACCGCTCTCGCCGCCACACCCGGCTACAACCATAGTGACGACGAACGCGGACACTACGGCCAACTTCACGAAGACAAAACACACGCGATTCGCCATGGGACCTCCAGTTGCGCGCGACACATGAAGTGATGACGCTGCGTCGGCCACGCGGGGGAGTCTACCTGGAAACGACCATCGAGAAAACCAGGGCTCGCAGATCGGTCAGGCCGAGCGCCAACCCTGGTCCGCTGGCTGCGCCCGGAATTCCAGAACCCCAGCGGCGCAAAAGCCGCAACCCAGGAAAGGCTCGCCGCCACCGACGAACCCGAGGAAGCCGCCGCCGCACAGCCCACGGCCGCCGCGCCCTGGCCCAAGAAGCTGGCCGAACAGATTGCCGCCATCCGCGACATCGTGACCAAGACCCAAGCCGAATGGTCCGTCGAGCAAGTGGCCGGCTCCTTCAAGGGCGCCAATAGGTCCGACGTCGAGGAGGTCCTGGACAGCCTGGCCGCACTCGGCATCCTGGCCGGCTACAAGTCCAAAGGCGCCCGCCGCTGGAAACTCACCCGCGCAACGGCGTAGGAGGTTGAGGTGAGCTGGGTCGAGGCGAGGTTGACTATCGGGCGCGATGCTCGCACCGGCCGAGGTCATCCGGATGACGGACCACGGCTAGAGTTGCCGGAATCCCGCCTGTTGGGTTCGGTTGAGGCGAGGCGGGTGGCCATGCAACTCTCGAAGAGCACTGGTGAAATCCGCCTCCAATTGATTTCTCTCCGCAGCCATTGTACGAGCAGGTCGAAACTTAGGTGTTGGTTGGGGAGAGCCGAACCAGAATAGAAGAGGCGACATGGCATCGTACCCGATACTTTTTTCCTTCCGGCACCTGATCGCCGGAAATGGCTTCGTGGCGAGTG
>Ga0182017_10000150_pt1 | contig 54009 bp, 46 predicted proteins | sample 712E3DmetaG_FD_120492 | JGI IMG/M metagenome (GOLD analysis project Ga0182017, IMG submission 120492) | Permafrost microbial communities from Stordalen Mire, Sweden - 712E3D metaG | ecosystem: Environmental > Terrestrial > Soil > Wetlands > Permafrost | place: Sweden: Stordalen | collected... | reverse complement strand
TTCACCATCCGGGTGATCCTTTCGTCTATAGGATTTATCAGAAAATTCACCTATAAACTACTATGATCTCCGGGTGGTTTCTCTCTATATTTCGGCTATTTCATGTGCATAGGTTAGGTAATAGGGATTTACTGATGCCCAATCAACCCCTTCTTTCAATAGTAATTCCCACTCGTAACCGTGCGGAAACTGCAATATATGCGATTAAAAGCGCTCTTTCCGTATCAATGTCGGACAATGTTGAGGTGATCGTTCATGATTGTAGCGATGGTAATGAACTAGAAACGCAAATACCTTCTATTAAAGATCCCCGATTGAAATATTTTAAGGTTGCGCCCTGCGATATGACAGCAAATTGGAATCTGGCTTTTGGATATGTAAAGGGGAAATATGTTACGTACATTGGCGACGATGATTGTGTTTTAAAAATTATTATGAGAGTTGCTGAACAATGTGATTTATTGGGAATTGATTCCGTATGGTCCACACGGCCCGCTACATATTTCTGGCCGAAGTGGGACGGCAAGACGCTTAATGGATACTTAATTGTTTATCCATATACAAATAAGGAAGAACCCTTTTCGATTAAAAACTCTACGGAAGAACTCTTACTTAGGAAACACAGCCTTTCAGGGGAATTTCCAAATGCATATCAAGGCTTGGTTAAAGTTTCACTCTTAAGAAAGATTCAACAAATAGCAGGCGTATGTTTTTTAACGCACTGTCCGGATGCCTTTCTTTCAGTACTTTTATGTATGTATTCAAAAAACTGCTGGAAAGTTGACTATCCGTTTGTTTTAAATGGTGTTTCACAGGCTTCCAATTCCGGTCGCTCCACGATTAAGGGAAAAGCCTCTATGGAACATTATAACGAGTACAAAGATGCTCAACCGGACTTTATCCCAACAGGCCTGTTATTAATGGAGGGAATACGCGCCGAAATAATATTTGAATGCTTAAAATTATTAAACATGGAATGGTTCTTTTTTAAAAACTATCCACTGATTAAAATGTATGCCGCTGCACTTGTGGCTCGCAAGCAAAATATTAGGAATCGCATTGATGTTATTAGAAAATATTTTCATTTTGTTTCTGGTTCATCAATAAAATTCCCCTATTTCTTATTAGCTTGTTTGTCGATGTTTGTTATGAATATTCAAAGAAAAGTATCAATTAAAAAGAAAAACTCCATGGCCAGACACTATGACAATATAGCTCATATATCCCAAGCCGCCGGATTTTTGCAGGATAGCGTAGATTCTACTGAAGTTCGTTTGATATGAAGTGAAACAATGAAAAATATATTAATAAAAATATATCGAAGGATTTTCAATTGCCTTCGCTATTTAATTTTCATAAAAATCGAATCTATTGATCCTGTTTTGATTAATGACCTGCGGAATCGAATAAAAAACCTTCCGATCCTTAGAGGAAGGAATGAAAACGATTGGTCGGATTTTAGAATAAAAATCAGAGAATCCTTGCTTTCTCATGATTTGCGCAAGTTTCTACGCTGGCAAATTATTCGCTATACAATGTTTTACGAACCTCCACTTCATGAGCTTCGTCATTTGAAAAGTTTAGATAATTGGAATTTTTGGAAAACCTGCCTAAAGGAATCCAACATAGGTTCTCCACTTCGGTATTGCTTTATGCCATCCAGTAGTGGCAATACAGTACACCAAGCCTATAATTTATCCCAGGTATTTGAGCGTGAAATGGATCAATCATTTTCAGGAATTAGTCGAATTGTTGAATTCGGCGGCGGGTATGGCAACACCTGCAGACTAGTATATAAAATGGGATTTAAAGGTCAATATATTATCTATGATTTGCCAGAGCTTAGTTTTTTGCAGAACCTCTACCTAAAAAGCTATAATTTACCAGCAACGCTAAATACGGCTCATGCAAATAAAAATAGTATTGTCCTGCTTTCAGAGCTAACAGAGTTGTCAAATCATCTTAGGAATGGATTTGGGGATTACTTGCTTATTGCCTCATGGTCTCTTAGCGAAGCTCCTTTGGAAACACGCGCTTCATTTCTTAAAATCGTCAATAATCCACGATACTTGCTTTTTGCATATCAAGAACAATTCTCGAATATTAATAATAAAGAATATTTCATGTCTTTGTTGTCTGAATATAATAAATATAAATTTAATCATTGCACTATTCCCCATCTTCCTGGAAATTGGTATTTAACGGCAAAAAGAGTGGATGATGAAAATATTTAGACAACTATATTATTTAGTTGAAAAAATATTAAATGCAGTAGGATTATCCCTTGTTAAGAAATCCGATATCGAAAAAAATTCCATCTCGCTTAAAATTCTTTTCGAGCCGGATTCCAAGAAGAGAGAGGGGACGGCGGAATGCATCATATTTTCCAAAGATAGGAGCTTGCAACTTCACGCGCTTATTTCCAGTTATTTTGAAAAGGTTAAAAATCCGGCAAAAATTCATTTATTATATAAAACATCAAACGCGAAACATAAAAAGTCATATAAAGAACTATCGGAAATATTTTCTAGCAAATTAGCTTCGGTGATTGAGCAAACGTCATTCAGAGAGAATGTGATCGAATTACTGGAATCCATAAAGGCCCCCAGGATGATGTTCTTCACCGACGATGACATTTTCATCGAAAATGTCGATATGCAGGACTACGCCAAATTCGATACAAATTGTTTTTTCCCGAGCCTGCGGCTGGGGCTGAACTTGAAAAAATGCTATACGTATCAAAAAAGCCAGCCCATTCCCCCAAGGATTGACGACAAGATAAACGACCTTGACAAATTTTGCTGGCAGATGCAAAAAGGCACTTACGATTGGGCAATTCCCTTCTCAGTGGATGGGAATCTTTTTTCCACTAAGGAAATAACGCTTTTGTCAAGGAATATTCCATTTTCATCCCCGAATTCATTCGAAGGGAACCTGCTTCCTTTTACCAAAATATTCAAATACCGCTATGGCGTCTGTTATACGAAATCGAAATTGATGAATATTCCATGTAATATGGTCCAAGATTATTGCACGAGTAATATTCACGGAGTCCTTCATCAGGACATGTTATTGGAAAAATGGAATGAAGGCCTTCAGATTGATCGTGATGCATTTAAGGGCATTGTCAACGAATCGGCGCATCAAGACTTAAATATTTCCTTTAAAAAACGAAACGACTAAACCCATATAATTTATCATGAATCATGCGCCTTTGATATCAGTAATTGTACCAACCTACAATAGAGCCTCTTTGATTGAATCTACGTTGCAGTCGATTCTTGGGCAATCATATTTCAATTTAGAGTTGATCGTTATTGATGACGGCTCGACCGATACAACCCACGAAGTTGTCGGAAAAATCAAAGATCCCCGTATGGTGTATTCCGTTATTTCACATGCAGGGAGACCCGCTGTTCCGAGAAATGTCGGGATGCGCGCGGCGAAAGGGGACTATATTGCATTTTGTGATGATGATGATTTATGGATGCCCCAAAAACTTGAACGGCAAGCTGCTGTTTTAGATGCCCATAAAGATTTGTTCATGACTTGTACAAACGCAGAATTCCTGCCGGATCATTCCATAATGAAGAAAATAGGCAAAAACGAAATAATTAGGTTTGAAAACTTTATTTTTAATAGCGATATAGTCAATTCATCGGTCATCATAAAACGTTGCGTCATGGACCATATTGGATATTTCGACGAAGACATGCGCCTCAAAGCAACTGAAGACTATGACTACTGGTGCAGGCTCCTCGCGTTTCAAGATCGATCTGTTCTTTTTTTGAAAGACGTGCTGGTTTATTATCGAAGGAATAGTGGTAATAGTATTTCATCTCTCAATATCAACGGCATTGATGATTTGTATACAAGAGCAACGATCGTTCATAAAAAATTCGCAATAAAATATCCCGATTTAATTAAAAGAGTCTCGATGAGTTTCGAGCATAAGCGATTTGTTGATAGAAATAATTATAAATTGTTCGCCGGGGAATTGCATTTAAAAGATATATGGAAAAACACCTTGCTTAGTATTTCTGAAAAATGCCGGGCCACGATTATCTGCAATTTATTTAGAGTTTACAAAATGTGCAAAATTGCATCAGGATCAAAATGGAAAAATGTTGAAAACATCTTAAGTAAGTTTTTTATCCTTGCAGGTATAAATATCAGGCCGTACTTACTTCATTTTAAGAAATTCTATTAATCCGCTTAGTTTGGCAATAAACCTTTAGAAAACCCTAACTGTTATTGGCTTTTAATCATGAGCAAGAACCAAATGCCGACGTTTTTTTGCCCACAACATAAAACAAGGTTACGAAACGATGAAAAAAATTTGAGGTGTGAACAGGGTTGTTCGTTTCCAATTTGTAGTGGTATTCCTCGATTCGTTCAATCGGATAATTATGCCGCGGCATTTGGGCTGCAATGGAATAAATACCAACAAACACAGCTCGATTCTTTTACAAAACATCCGATTTCAAGAGATCGCCTTGTCCGCTGTATTGGCGAATCCGAATGGAAAGACATTGCTGGAAAACAGGTTTTGGAGGCAGGATGCGGAGCGGGGCGTTTTACCGAAATTCTTTTGGCTGCCGGCGCCAGGGTCACATCAATTGATATGAGCGATGCGGTTGATGCCAATCAAAAATCCTGCCCACAAAATGAATTTCATCGTATTGCGCAGGCAGATATTCTAAAGCTTCCATTTGTTGAAAAACAATTTGATATCGTTCTGTGCTTGGGAGTCATTCAGCATACACCAAGCACCGAAAAAACAATAGCGGCGCTTTATAGTCATGTCAAACCCGGCGGATCATTGGTAATGGATCATTATCGGTTCAGTTTGTCTTATTTCACGCGCACACATTTTATCTTCAGGGCTATTTTAAAGCGGCTTCCGGCCAAAGTGGCGCTGAATATAACAAATAGGCTGACTAAAATGTTGTGGCCTTTACACGTATGGTCTCGTCATAATCTAACACTCCAAAGGATTATTACGAGGTTCTCTCCTTTGTCTTGTTATCTTGATTTGTATCCTGAGTTGAGTGATGAATTGCATTATCAATGGTCATTGCTCGATACGCACGACAGCTTGACTGACTATTACAAGCATTTTCGCACCCGCAAACAGATTGGCGCTACGCTTAAAAAACTTGGGGCCGTCGACATAGATTGCCGTTATGGCGGCAATGGAATTGAAGCACGGTGCAAAAAGCCGGATCTTCAAGCAATATAATCTCTTACAAATTCAAGACAAAATAATGTGTGGAATTGCCGGAATATTAAATCCTGAATTTACCGAGAACCAATGGCAAGGCCATCTTCAGACCATGTCGGATACCCTTATTCATAGAGGCCCGGACGATAGCGGCACATGGTTTTGTCGCGAAGAGGGGGTCGGCATTATTCAGCGCCGGCTTTCGATTGTCGATCTTTCACAGCTTGGACATCAGCCGATGTTCTCTCCAAGCGGACGATATGTAATTACCTATAATGGCGAAGTTTACAATTTCAAAAACCTGCGGATCGAATGCGAAAAATCAGGTTTTTCTTTTAAAGGCGATTGCGACACAGAAGTTCTTTTGGCCTGTATTGAACTCTGGGGAATTCCAGCCGCGTTAAAAAAATTCATCGGCATGTTTGCATTTGCTTTGTGGGACAGGAAAGAGCATGCTCTTTATTTATGCCGCGACAGACTCGGAAAGAAACCGTTGTATTACGGTCAAATCGGCAAATCGTTTGTTTTTGCTTCCGAACTCAAGGCGCTGTGTACGTTGACCTTTTTCAAGAGGGAAATCGACCGTGATGTCCTTGCACTTCTCGTGCGATACAATTTCATTCCGTCCCCTCTTTCGATTTACAAAAACATTTTCAAGGTGACGCCCGGTTCAATGATCCGCGTGCAATTTGATAAAGAGGAGTTTACAATAATCGAAACTCCTTATTGGTCGCTCCTTGAAACGGCCCAACATGGCCAGACAAACCAATTTGAAGGCGATGGAGATGAAGCGATTCAAGAGCTGGATGCATTGCTTAGCGGCGCGGTGCGATCGCGCATGATAGCGGATGTGCCCCTCGGCGCGTTTCTTTCCGGCGGAATCGATTCGTCATTGATAGTTGCCTTGATGCAAAAGCAGAGTTCAATGCCGGTCAAAACATTTTCTATCGGTAACTTCGATAAGAAATACAATGAAGCGGTCTATGCAAAAGAAGTGGCGCGTCATCTTGGCACCGACCATACGGAATTTTATGTTTCTCCGCAGGACGTTCGGGATGTTGTTCCTTTGTTGCCGGCAATGTTTGATGAACCGTTGCCGGATTCGTCGCAAATTCCCACGTTTTTGGTTTCCAAGCTCTCCCGCGGCCAGGTAACGGTCGCATTGACCGGTGACGGGGGCGATGAAGTTTTTGGCGGCTATGCGCGATATAAAAGAATTCCACAGATTTGGAATACTCTTTCTATGGCGCCGGGGGATTTGCGTCAATTGTTGCTTTCGGGTTTTAAAAAAACAGCGCCCCTTACTCGCCCAATAATAAATTTTGCTGTGGCCATGATGAGAAAACGAGGCCGCGCCTGTAATTATGAAGAAGTGTTTTCATATATTTCAGGGATATTAACCGTAAAATCACAAAAAGAATTGTTTCATCGTTACTTGTCAAATGAAATGAATCCAACGGACGTCGTGTTGGGTTCAAAAATAAGAGATACGTTGCTGTCTTCACCGGAAATGTGGCCCGATTTCAGGAATTTTGAACATGCGATGATGTTCGTGGATAGTATAAGCTATCTTTCCGAAGATATCCTGGTAAAAGTCGATCGGGCGAGTATGGCCGTAAGCCTTGAAACCCGTGTTCCCATTCTCGATCACCGGGTTGTGGAATTTGCCTGGCGATTGCCGTTCGCCTTGAAAATGAGAAATAAGCAATCGAAATGGATTTTGCGGCAGGTGTTATATAAATATGTTCCCAAGAACCTGGTGGAAAGGCCGAAAATGGGGTTCGGCATACCGATAGGTTCCTGGATAAAGAAAGAGCTTCGGCCCTGGGCGGAGGAATTATTAGATGCCGACCGATTAAAGCGAGAAGGATTTTTCGATCCCGCGCCTATTCGCAAGAAATGGACGGAACATTGTTCCGGCGAGCGTGACTGGCACTATTATTTATGGAATATTTTAACGTTTCAGGCGTGGTTGGAAAAAAACAAGGGGATGTAATGTGAATTCTCCAATTGATATCTGTCTTATCTCACCTCCGATCAGGGCGTCATCAACGACCGTGCCCGTTGCATTGCTCTATTTGCACGCCTGGTTGAAGAAGAACGGAGTAACGGCCGCGATTGTGGATATAAAGGCCGGCGCATTGGGCATTCCTCTTTCTTCGGCTCAGATTGAACAAGTAAAAAGCAAGATTATCGATACGGTCTTACGGGTAAAACCGAAAGTCGTCGGCATCCCCTGCTACACGGCGGAATTCTGGGACGTCATTGATCTTTGCGCCAGGATCCGGCAAAACCATACCTGTACGGTCATAGTCGGCGGTTTGCATGCCACGATACGGCCCTTGGATTTTTGCTATAATGAAACGCCGGTTGACGCGGTCGTTCTTGGCGACGGTCAGCAGCCTCTTTTGGAAATTATTTCCAGGGTGAATTCGGGCAAAGCTCTTGACGCAATAGACGGAGTTCATCCAACCGGCTCTCAAACGTTGGCTGCGTCCGACGTGAGTTTTGATGAATGGAATGCCCTGCCCATCCCGGACTACGCTCAACTCGACATGGCTTTTTATACGAGGCCGCATACGGGAATTATCCGTAATGTCATCGCCTCCGGCATCCATATTTTTACCACGATCGGCTGCCCTTTTTCCTGCACGTTTTGCGCAAACAGCAGCAGAAAGGTAAGGTTCAGGCCAATCGACGACGTTATACGGGAAATCGCGTTGCTCAAACAGGAATACAAAATCGATTCTTTTTATGTTCTCGACGATACGTTCATGATGAAAAAAGAACGGGTAAAAGAATTTGTCGCGAAACTTGAAGCAAGCAATATAGGTTTGATGTGGGCCATGGAAACACGGGTGAATCTTCTTGACGAGGAGACCCTTCGGCTCGTAAAGAACGCCGGTTGCATACAGATTGATTTTGGCGTGGAGTCCGGTTCGCGGGAATCCCTGAAACGGATGAAAAAAGGCATTACCACCGAACAAATCATTACATCGTTTGCCCTGTGCAGAAAATATAAAATGAGGACATACGCCAATTACATGTTCAATACGCCGGAAGAAAAAAAAGAAGACGTAGAGCAGACAATCGCCATGATACAGCGTACAAAACCTACGCGGGTTTCAATTTGTCTTACCGTGCCGTTTCCGGGTACTGAATTGTACGATGAATATGTCAAACCGCCCTTGTCTAAAGAGGAATACCGTATTTACAATACCAAATATCTGTACGTTCAAATAGCCGATCCCCGTTTCTCCATGAACAGACACAGCCTCGACCTTGTTGGGTTGCGCATCAGCACGGCGGCGAAGATGAATGGCCTGCGCAACATCATCGACCTTACCCTCAATCCCGTCTACTGGAAATCGCTGGCAAAGAGCAAGCGGAAATTGCACTATGTAGTGGCCTATACAAAAGGGATTTTTTTAATAGCGGCTGAAAAAGTGCGAAGAATGATTAAAATTTCACGGGAACGGGCCTCGAAATGAAGGATTTCCATATCCTGACGGCGTAACGTTAAAAGCGCGAAATTAGCGGAAGTCATTATGGCAAACGGACTCATAACGGACCATGCAAAGGCAAGCGGGTTTAACCGCCTTATCCATCGCGTGCTTGGGGCAAAGAGCATTCTGATGCTTCCTTTCCAGATGCTGGCAAGAATAGTATTGCACCTTGAAATACCCAGGGAGCATTTCAAGAAAGGGCTGTTTATCGCGCACCCCTATAATATCATCCTGCACAAGGACGCCCGGATCGGGTCAAACGTTACGATATACCATAACGTCACCGTTGCCACCGTGTGGAGCGGCAGGAAGCAAGGCACTCCCGTGCTGGAAGACAATGTCATCATTTATCCTCATTCCGTAATTCTCGGCAATTGTACGGTCGGCAAGAACAGTATCGTAGGCGCGGGCAGCGTCGTGGTTGACAACGTGCCGTCGGATAGTATTGTCGCCGGCAATCCGGCAAAAATCATCGGCATGGTAACCGATAAACGGCCGATTGAAATCAGAAGATACTATTAGATTCCACCTTGCGGGTTAGCATGATAAAAAGAACGTTCATTCTTGCCGTTGATCTGTTGCTATTTATTTTTTTGCTCATCGTGATAATGCCGATCATCGCTATTTATATGTATATTCCACGACAACGATTTCGCGGCAAGGAAAGAATACTGCTTATCATCGACACCGCGTTTTCCTTTAATTCGATAGAAACGAAATCAAAACGGGAATATATCCTACAACGCAATTTGGGCGGGTTCTTCAGCTTGGTCTATAACTGGTATCCGATTCTCGGCGCGCATCCAGATGACCAAAACGTAACGTTTGAAGGCTCCATGCGTTTTATCAATTTCGCGCAAGGGCACGTGTTTATCGAAAGCAAGATGGCATGGATAGGCGTACTGGCCGGTTTACCCCGTACCAATTTTTTACTGTCGCAGTTTTTGTCAATCATGAAAATAAGAAAACTGGTGCTGAGGGAAAACGTTTCGGTGCTACGCGGCTGCGATCCGTTTCTGACCGGGCTCTATGGCCTTGTAATTTCCAAAATGACGGGCCGCCCTTTTGCCCTCAGGATTGGAGCGGATTTCGATTTGATGTTCAAGAAGAATAAATCAATGATATTTAAAAAAATATTCAAATGGTACGCGCTTCAAAAAATGATAGCAAAGTATGTCCTGCCGCGCGCGGATCTGATGATGGCGGCAAACCGGAGCTACCTTGATTACGCTCTTAACAATGGAGCCCGGAAAGAAGCGAGCGTCATCACGCGGTTTGGAAACATCATCGACCCCGTTCATTTCACGGAACCCGCGACAAGGCCATTGGACCGCGCACGATATCCGTTTATCGGCGCCCCTTTCGGCGTATATGTCGGAAGGTTGACAAAAATAAAAATGGCCCAGGACCTTATATATGTCGGCCGTGAATTGAAACAACGCGGGGAATTCTCCGAAATAAACATTGTTATGATCGGCAATGGCGACCTCCGCGAAGAAATGGAGAAAATGGCACGGGATTTTGATCTCGGAAAATCAATGCACTTCGTCGGGGAATGCAGGCAGAACGACATAGCGGGAATTCTTCCGCACGCTTCGGCGTATCTGGCGCCCCATTCGGGATTGTCCCTTGTTGAGGCCGCCTTGGCTGGAATCCCGCTTATCGCCTATGATTATGAGTGGCACCCCGAACTCGTGAAACAGGGTTTGACGGGTGAACTGGTACCGCATCACGATTGGAAACAAATGGCGGAAAGTTTCGGGAGAATAGTGCGCGATCCCGGTTACGGAAAAACGCTCGGGGCGAATGCCAGGAAGCTTGCATTGGAGATGATGGACCAGAAGAAGATACAGGCCTTTGAGAGCGAACAATACCAAAAGCTTTTTACTATGGCCTAGTGAGAAAGCAAACGGCATGAAAATACTGTATTTGAGCAGGGCGTTCAACGTGGGCGGGCTGGAAAAAAATGTTCTCCTTCTGTCAAGAGAACTCAGAAAAGGCTCGCATCAAGTCCTCGTAGGAGCTTCTCGCGGGACCCTCACGAAAACAATCGAAGGAGAGGGCGTCCGGTTCGCCTGCTTCAATTTCTCGTTTACCAATATCATTAAAATGGCGACGGACGTCGTTAGGCTGGAGAGGCTTGTCAGAGAAGAACACCCGGACATTATCCACGTGTTTTCGGCGACGCCCGGAGTGGTCCTTTGGCTTACAAAACTGTATTACGGCATGCGCGTGGCATTTCAAAAAAAATTCCCGCCGATAGTAGCGAGCATAATGGGGCTTCAGACTTCTCCCGATGAATGGTATGCCGTAACGCAATTGCGAAACTATTGCGTTTGTTTCGCGGCGCAACGGGTCTATATCATATCTCCGGCCATAGGCAAATTCGTGCACAGGCTACCCCTTAAAAAAAGCCGCCTGAAAGACCTCAACGTGGTCGGAATAAAGCTTCCCTCCCCCGTAACCGCAAACCCTCTTGCATTAAAAAAGGAGTTGGGCCTTCCACCCGGCGACCGTATCGTCATGACTATCGGCCGTCTTGAAGCATGTAAAAGTCACGAGCTGTTCATTCACGCGGCATGCAAAGTATTGCGGCGCGACCCCGATGTGTCTTTTTTAATCGTCGGCGTCGGCCCCTTAAAGGCCGGCCTACAAGCGCTTGTTGACAAAAACAATGTTTCGTCAAAGGTCAAACTCGTCGGCCTCAGGACCGACGTATACGAATTGCTGTCGATGTGCGACGTCTATATGAAACCGGGCGTGGTGGACGGGTTTATCGGGATTACCGTCCTTGAAGCGCAGGCAATGGGCGTTCCGGTCGCGGCCTGGTATACGCTGGACGTGACCATGGCGATTGAAAACGGCGTCACCGGTTTTTTAATAAACGGCATGGATACAAATGCGATGGCGGAAAAAATCGGGGCGCTGTTAGCGGATAAGCGCTTTGCGGAAGAAATCGGGGAAAATGGCCGGACATTTGTTGGAAAAACGTTTGCGATTGAGGGCATCGCCATGGACCTGGTTAAAGCGTATGAGCTGGAAATATCCGGCTGATTCCCCTTGTTGACATTCTGCTATTAGACGAAACGAGCGGTTTTAAAACGCATTGCGCTTTAGTTTGCATCGGGACATAATAATGGTTTCGCAACAGGTAATTCTAACATTTTTCTTCTCGATAGCGCTGATAGTTGTTTACGCGAACGGCCTCTTAAAGAAGACCCCTGTTCTGCGGATTGCGCGATTCAGACACCAACTGGGCGGCGCGTTTCTTATTAATGTGATATGTTATGCGTCCGTTGCCCTGTATTTCAATTATCACTACGGATATATCACCGATGACAAGAATTATTTCAATGGCGCTTTGGATTATTCCGGAGGATTTTCGGGCATCGCGTCCGGGAATGATTTTATGTATTACATCTCCCGTCCCCTGCGTTTGTATCTCGATCTCGACAGGCCATCATTCCATATTCTTTTTGGGGCAATGGGCTTTTGTGGGAGTCTGAATTTTCTATTCGTATTGAGCAAGACAATAGATTTTTTTAACAAGAAACAACGAAAGGAAAATGCAATCAAATTGTTTTCCGTTCTTTGTTTCCCGAACATGATGGCCTGGGGCAGATTTTACGGGAAAGACTCCACGGCGCTGTTCCTTGGATCGGTGTATTGCATCGGCGCCTACAATTTAATAATGGGTTCAAAACGCCCCTGGCGAAACATCCTCCTTGCTGCTATACCAATACTGTTACTTTATAAGCTAAGGCCGCACATCGCGGCGGTTTTTGCGATAAGCCTGCTTATAGGAATGTATCTTAACTCGGCAAACAAAAGGAATTTAAAGACCTCCAATAGGGAAATATTATTTAGGGTCCTTATTCCCGCCGTCTTGGCAATCGCCCTCACTATTGGAACGATATATTCTTTAAAAAACCTGACAAAAAAAGAAACGGTGTCTTTTGGCGATGTGCAACACTCATTGGCTGGGGCCACTTCAATGGGTGCCTCCGGCGGTTCGGCGACAAAGCTTACCGAGGAACTTAATGAAAACCAGGATATTATTTTCACACCAAGGCAAATTGCCATTAACGTAGGGATGATATTGTTCGCGCCCATGCCATGGCAAATTCACGGTTTTGCCGATGGGCTGGCGTTTTTTTCGAATATCCTGTTGTTGTTTTTGGCTATTCGGTTCGGTAAAAAAATTGATTTTACAAGTGTTTTTCAGAAATATTTGATTGTCATATGCAGTTTGCTGATCATATTATTGTCCTACATGACCGGCAACGTCGGCCTTATTCTCAGACAGAAAACAATCATTCTTCCCTTCTTATTTCTGTTTTTGTTTCATCGGCCGCCCTTGCTCAAAACCAAAACCTTATAATAAGGTACAATGCCGATAAAACTCCTCATCGTCGTCACTACCTACCAAAGCGTCGTCACCATTCTTGAAACCAAGCTGAATTTGCTTTTACAAAATCCCGATTTTCACGTATCCGTTGCTTCTTCCGCCAATGATCTCAATGACGACCGTGCACTAAATTGCCCGTTTTTTCCCATTCATATTCCCCGGAACATTAAGATATTCCAGGACCTGAAAGCGATAATCAAGTTAAAAAAACTGATACTAAAGGAAAAAATCGATATAGTCCACACCCATACGGCAAAAGCGGGGGCCATCGGCGCCTTTGCCGGCTATTTGGCCGGAGTTCATGTATTTCACACGTATCACGGCCTTCCATTTTTTGATAGACAATCTTCACTACATAATTTCCTTATTCAACGCATTGAGGTTTTCTTATCGCGTTTCCGAAAGGTCATTTTTTCGCAAAACATGTCCGATATTCGGAAACTGCAAAAGATAAAAAGCATACGGTGTCCCATTATTCATGAAGGAAACGGAATCGACGTTCAAAATATTTTAAAAAACTCAATGCTTCACCACAACAAACTGGGGGAATTTTTTAATGGAAGCCGCATTCACCTCCTCTGCGTTTCCAGGCTTGAATCAATCAAGGTAATAGACAAGGTTATTTCGGCCGTTAAATTCCTGATAGATCAAGAAATTGAGGTTGAATGCATCATTGCCGGAAAAGGCCATTTGGAGAAACATTTAAATAGACAAATACGAAAATTGAATCTATGTTCCGTTATTTCCATTCTTTACACTCCGTATATTCACGCGTTAATAGCCAAAGCGGATATCCTGGCGCTCACCTCAATCAAGGAAGGAATACCGAGAAGTTTACTCGAAGGGATGGCTTTAAAAAAGCCCGTCATCGCCACTGATGTTGTCGGAACCAACGAAGTCGTGATTCATAATGAAACCGGAGTGCTCGTTCCTTTCAATGACCAAAATGTTTTCAACAAGAGCCTTCTCGAATTATGCAACGACAGGGTTTTCCGTGAAAAATTAGGCAATGCCGGATATGCTCGAGTACTGGACAATTTCAGTGACGAGAAAAAGATCGTACGCTTATGGTCCGATTATTATAAGAATGTGCCGACGAAAAACCCCTTGCCCGCGCTCCCGGCCCAAAAAAGAGTTCTTATAGTGTCCACGGTCGGTTATACCATTGAGGCATTTCTATTGCCGTACGTCGATGTTTTGAAAAACAGGGGCTATCATATTTCAGCGCTGTCAAATTGGAACCATCAATGGAACAAGCTTCAGCCGTATGTAACTCAAGTTCATGTTCCCTTTTCCAGAAATTTTATTTCCTGTTTAAATATCATTTCATTATTTTCCGCGCTGCGCTTTTTAAATAAAAACTCGTTTGATTTCATTTATACCCACACCCCGATTGCCTCGGCCATTATAAGATTTGCCAATGCAATCACCGGACGGAAGTCGAGGATCATTTATGAAATACATGGGCTTCACATTCATACCAAAGGCGGAAAGCTGTCTAATTTCCTTTTCAAGCGGATTGAATGCTACCTGTCTCGATTTACGGATAAAATCATAACGATCAACAAGGACGATTATGCTTTTGCAAAGCTTAACTTTCCGAAAGCGAAAAACTATTATTCTCCAGGAATCGGCATCGATTGTGGATATTATTCGCCTGTTTCCTCCGACAGGCAATTAACCGGGGGCAAGCATGATATTGACAAACGCGCATTGCGGCTTGTCACCATCTCCGATTTTATTAAAAGAAAACGAATCGATCTTTGCATTGAGTGCGCGAAGCTCCTTAAAAAGGACGGCTACGATTTCAAATGGCATATTATCGGCGACGGCCCACTATTTAATGAAATATCCGGCATGATAAAGGCCAACGAGCTGGAATCAATGGTGCTATTGCCGGGGCACCTGATCGATGTGCGGCCCAATCTCGCTGCATCCGATATTTTTGTCCTTCTTTCAATGCAGGAAGGCCTGCCGAGGTCCCTTCTCGAAGCTGGAGCAATGGGAATCCCCGCCGTTGTTTCGGACATTCGAGGAAACCGTGATCTTATAGAATCGAATAAAAATTCATTTCTATCGCCCGCGGGAAATTACCGTGCGGCAACCGAATGCATTAAACGGCTATTGGACGATACGCAATTACGCACTGCATTCGGCCTGAGGCTGCGGTCCAAGATCCAAGCCGTTTTCTCCCTTGAAAAAACAATTCCTATCCATGAAAAAATATTTTTCGATTGATTGAAGCTGCAATGGCCATTACCATCGTCCCTTTCTCACGAAAACACTGCGCCGATATCGTCAAGCTGCATCGAAGCGGCATCAAGACCGGATTCCTTTCGACTACCGGTGATGTTTTTCTGCGTACCCTTTATAATGCCATCAGCCGGTCCCCTTTCTCCCGGATATACAGCGCCATTGATGACGATTCCGGCAAAACAGTCGGTTTTATCGCAGGCGCCCTGTCCACGTCCGCGATGTATCGTTATATTATTTTGCGTTATTGCATGGTCTTTTTTATCCTTCTATTGCCGGATATTTTCAAAACGTCAAACTTAATGAAAATACTGGAAACATTATTCTACTCGCACAATAAAAAAGAGTCCCGCGACGAGGGAAAAGGAACCGCCCCTTGCCGCGCCGAACTATTATCGATTGTCGTTGACGAAAAATTCCGGGCCCAGAAAATCGGGAAAAAACTCGTCGAATCTTTGGAGCGCTATTTTACGGAAAATGGCGTTCATGATTATAAAGTGGTCACTTATTCAAAAGATGCAAATGCCAATACTTTTTATCAAGCCTGCGGTTTTGTTAAGCAAACCGAATTTATCCATCATGGTAATTTAATGTTTGAATATACAAAAACAATAGCATAATTTCCGGATAGGTTTGTGTTATATCAACGAATCACAAAGCGGGTATTTGACCTGTTCGTCTCATTCATGGGCTTGGTTGTCCTTTTTCTTCCGGGCATTGCGATTGCGGTTCTTGTAAAATCATTCTCAAGGGGACCGATATTATTCCTCCAACAACGAGTCGGACAAAACGGAAAATTATTTACCGTTATTAAATTCCGTACGATGTATCTCCGTTCCGAACATAAAGGAACCATTACAAGCGCTCATGATGAGCGTATTACGCCGATCGGACATTTTTTACGGAAATATAAGCTCGATGAAATCCCTCAACTTTGGAATGTTTTTATCGGTAAAATGTCGTTTGTGGGCCCTCGGCCGGACGTGCCGGGCTACGCCGACCGGCTTCAAGGAGAAGCCCGGAAAATACTCGAATTGTTGCCGGGAATAACCGGGCCGGCTTCGCTCTATTTTCGCGATGAAGAGCGTATTCTTGCAGAAGCAGAAAACCCCAAGGAGTATAACGATACGATACTCTGGCCGAAAAAGGTGGAAATGAATCTGGATTATTGTAACAATTGGAGCTTTTGGAAAGACATAGGATATATTTTTATCACGGTTCTGCCGCTTTTGGACCGTGTATTCAAGCTCATGCCGGCACGACAAGAGGAAGCCGAAAAAACCGGCGGCGGCTGACCATATAAAACCGTATATTGTCGAATCTCATGTATCGTACACTATAGAAAACCATTTGTATGAATAATAAACGCATGTATCTTTCTCCTCCCCATATGAGCGGAGAGGAATTGAATTTTATTCATGAAGCGTTCAGTTCGAACTGGATAGCGCCGGTGGGGCCGCATGTCGACGCGTTCGAAAAGGAATTTTGCCTGAAAACCGGCGCGCGGCATGCCGCGGCCGTCAGTTCCGGCACCGCCGCGCTTCACCTTGCCTTGATTCTCGCGGGAGTGCGCAGCGGTGATGAAGTCGCGTGTTCTACCTTTACTTTCGCTGGAAGCGCCTTCCCCATCGTCTACCAGGGCGCCGTTCCGGTTTTTATCGACTGCGAAGAACGGTCGTGGAACATGGACCCGCAGCTTTTTGAGGACGCGATAAAAAACCGGATGCACAAGGGGAAAAAGATCAAAGCGGCGGTCGTCGTCCACCTTTACGGGCAGAGCGCGGACCTCGATCCGATCATGGACCTGTGCCGCCGTTACGATATCACCCTTATCGAAGATGCCGCGGAATCGCTCGGCGCCACCTATAAGGGAAAATGCACCGGCGCCATTGCGCCCATTGGTATTTTTTCGTTCAACGGCAACAAGATCGTTACGACGTCGGGCGGCGGCATGCTCGTTTCCAGCGACAAGGAAATCGTTGAGAAGGCTCGATTTCTGGCGACGCAGGCGCGCGACCCGGCGCCGCATTACGAACATTCCCGCATCGGATACAATTACCGTCTGAGTAATGTTCTCGCGGGAATCGGCCGGGCCCAATTGCATGTTTTACAAGAAAGAATCGAGAAAAAAAGGAATATTTTTTCCCGGTATTTTCTGGATCTTTCGGGAATCCCCGGATTCGCGTTCATGCCGGAGGCAAAGCATGGGATTTCAAACAGATGGCTCACCTGTCTGACAATAGATCCGGACAAGTCGGAATGCGACTCGCGGGAATTACGCTGTGCCCTTGAGGCGGAGAATATCGAGAGCAGACCGCTCTGGAAACCCATGCATACGCAGCCCGTTTTTTCCGGCGCCCCTGCATATGTCAATGGCATCTCGGAAAGGCTTTTCAAAAATGGCTTGTGCCTGCCTTCCGGAACGAACATGAACGAAAACGACCTGTCGGCCGTTATTGATTGCGTCACGAAAGCGTCCCATGCAAAAGCTTGAAAAACGAATAAACATGTCCGTCCCATTTCCCAGCCAGGTCATCAAATACCGGATCGTCGTCATTGTCCTTATGCATGCCGTTTTTGCCGTCGCGTCATTACTCATTGCGTTCCTGCTGCGCTTCGATTTCACGCTGGGGTGGGATCCCTATCCGAAATTCTTTTATCAAACCGTGCCGATCAACGTATTCGCCTTTCTCGTCACATCCGCGATGTTCAGGTTATATCAGGGGATCTGGCGCTATGTAAGCGTAGACGACCTGAAGGACATCGTACAGGCCTCCGCGCTGTCCTCCCTCTTTTTCCTGATGATTATTCTATTCAGCGGAAGGTTCACGTGGTATCCGCGGTCGATTTTCGTCATGAATTTCGTGCTGCTCGTGATTTTCAGCGGCGGAACCCGTTTCGCCATCCGTATCTTCCGCGAATCTTTTTCGCCGCAAAGCGATACGGCGCGCAACGTTCTCATCATCGGCGCGGGAACGGCGGGAAACGAGCTGGCAAAAGTGCTCAAATCCTCGAAAAACAAGGAATATATACCCGTCGGATTTATTGACAAAGACAAATCGACGCATGGCCAGCGTCTCCAGGGCCTAAGGGTGCTCGGCGATATTTCCGCTATAAAGGTTCACATCAAGAAACACCGCGTCCACGAGGTGTTCATCGCGATCCCCGAAGCCACTAATAAAATGGTGAATGAGATCATCGAGGCCTCAAAAATCCCCGAATGGGACGTTAAATTCAAGATCGTGCCGTCGATGCTTGATATCATGAGCGGAAAGCTGAGCATCAACCAGATCCGCGACGTGTCGATCGACGACCTGCTCTCGCGCCCCAATATCACCCTCGACGACACGCATGTCCGTAAACAGCTCGCGGCGAAAACGGTCCTTATCACCGGCGCGGGCGGCTCCATAGGCTCGGAAATATGCCATCAGGTGGCCGCTTACAGGCCGGCACGCCTGATTCTCCTTGATTCAAGCGAGCAAAACGCCTACGAAATAGACCAGGCCCTCAAATCCCGGCACAAAGACATCGCCATCCATTCCGTGGTCGGCAGCATGCTCGATACGGGATTCATGGACCTTCTTTTCCGTCAATACAGTATCGATTACATTTACCATGCGGCCGCTTACAAACATGTCCATTTAATGGAATGGAACCCGCTCGCATGTTTAAAAAACAATGTTTTAGGGACCGCCATTCTCGGCTCGCTTGCCGAGGCCCACGGGGTCAAACAGTTCGTCATGATATCCACCGATAAAGCCGTAAACCCGCGCGGCATCATGGGGATTTCGAAGCGGCTCGCGGAACGCGTGGTTCTTGAGCGGCATAAATCCGGTACCCTTTTTAACGTCGTGCGGTTCGGAAATGTTCTTGGTTCGAGCGGAAGCGTCATCCCGCTTTTCCAGCGGCAAATCCGTGACGGTGGGCCGGTCACCGTGACGAGCCCCGAAACCCGCAGGTTTTTCATGTCGATCCCCGAAGCTGTCCAACTGGTCCTTCAAGCTTCAACGCTCAATGAATCCGCTGCGATTTTCATGCTCGAAATGGGTGAGCCGATAAAAATCGTCGATCTGGCAAAAAAATTGATCGAACTTTCGGGCCTTAAGGTGGGCGATGACATCGAGATAGTTTATACCGGCATGCGGCCAGGGGAAAAAATTGAGGAGGAACTTTTATCAAAGCAGGAAAACCTTGTTTCAACACAATTTGAAAAAATCAGATTGCAGCGCAACGCCAATTATGATCCTGATATAATCAACAGCTTCCTTCACCATCTTAAATCAAACGTGGAAATCGGCAACCTTAAAATGATTTATAAAGATATCCGGCAGCTTATTCCGGAGATGGCCGGACCAAGCTTCGAGGAAATGATGAAGAATATGTTTGGATAAAAAATTATGATTATCTTTCTTTCAAAATTGCTTGCCGTCGCTTTTTATCCCCTTGGAATCTCATTGCTTGTATCACTCATCGGGGTGGCGGCCATTGTACTAAAAAAACATAAAGCGGCCTTATTTTTATTTTTATTTTCGGCCCTATTGCTGTGTTTCTTTTCAATGCCCATTACCGCGCATTTCCTGATCAGAAGCCTGGAGAAAAAATTCGATCCGCCGCTTACCTTTTCGCAAACGTCGGCGATCGTTGTTTTGGGAGGAAGTACCGAACCGGCGGTCCCTCCAAGGCGCTACGTGGAAACAAACGGTTTCGGAGACAGGATTTTTCATGCCTTGAGATTGGCAAAAGCCCATTATGCCCCTTATATAATCTGCACGGGCGGCAAAATTAAATACCTTCACGATTTCCCCGGGTCGGAGGCGCAAAGCATGGCCCAATTGTTACGAGAGTTTGGAGATATGGATTCGTCGTCGATAATTATTGAAGACAAAGCCCAAAACACCCATGATCACGGGCCGAAAGTAGCGCAAATCTTGAAATCGATGGGACTGAAAAAAGAAATAATTCTTATTACGAGCGCCATGCACATGTACCGGTCTGTCAAGGTTTTTAAGAAGTACGGTTTTACGGTCCATCCGGCGCCCACGGATTATTGGACTGAAACAAAAACGCACGTGAATGTTTTCAGTTTCTTGCCCGATGCGAATTCCCTTGACGATTCCACCGTTGCATTGCACGAATACTACGGGTTGATCGCGTATAAAATAATGGGGTGGCTGTGAAAAAAGGTCATGGGTAATAGGTTATAGGTTATGGGAAACACGCAATCCATCACCCATCATCCATTACCTATCACCTCTATCATTTTCTTTATCCCCGCTTTTGTCGCCGCTTTTCTGATCTTCTCCCGGTCCCCGGAAAAGTTACATTTAAAACTTTTCACATGCTCCCCCACACAAATCCCGATCCATACTAATCCAACCGGTTTATCTACACTTCCGCCGTCCGGCCCCGCAATGCCCGAGACGGCAATACTGCAAGAAGATCCGCACACTTCTACCGCGCCTTTGGCCATCGCAATAGCGACTTCCCTGCTCACGGCGCCCTTTGATTTTAAAAGTTCCGGGGACACCCCCAGAACTTTTTCTTTTATTTCATTCGAATAAGCTATGACCCCGCCTTTGAAATAGGCCGACGAACCTGGGACACGGGTAATGGCCGCCCCCATCATGCCGCCGGTGCAAGACTCGGCGACTGCAAGGGTCATGCGGCGTTGCAGTAAAAGCTCGCCGATTGTTTTTGCGTCGTCGAACATACAAGGATTGCTTTACTTAAGGGCCGCATGAACGATGTGATACCCCCACACGATGGCCATGAGGGAAAAATTCGCAAAAACACCCGCCACCACGTCATCCATGGTGATACCCAGGCCGCCTTCGAGTTCTTCCATTTTGTATATTGGATAGGGTTTTACGATGTCGAAAAACCGGAAGAGCAGAAATCCGAGGACAAGGACGTTGAGCGTTAGGGGCAGAAAGAAAAAAGTGATGAACTGTCCGGCGCATTCGTCAATAATCACCTGCCGGGGATCGTCGTTGTGGAAAACCTCTTGGGGCCGGGAGGCAACAATCATGCTGAAACCCGTAATCGCAACACCGCCGATCCACCACATGACAGGCGTCAATGCACAATGCATATGAAAGCTTACATACCAGAGAACGGCCACGACAAACGCGGAACCGAAGGTGCCCGGCATCCAGGGAAGGTATCCGAGAAAAAGCACCGTGGCCATGGCTTTTTGGGTCCACCGAATTAATTTCATAGGGTCACTCTAATCCCCATAGGAAATACTTGTCCTTTCATGCAAGGCATGGTCAAGGGTGATCTGGTCCACGTATTCAAGCTCCATTCCCGCGGGAACGCCCCGGGCCAGCCGCGTTACTTTTAATGGACCATGCGCAAATAATCGGGCGCAATATAAACAGGTCGTTTCCGCCTCGGCGCTGGACCCCAAACCAAGGATGAGCTCTCGGACCTGTTTTTTTTCAAGCCGCTGCCTGAGTTCCCCGATCCGGAGTTTATCGACGGTAATGCCGTTAATGGGCGACAGCACACCTCCCAGAACGTGATAATGCCCGCGATAAGTCCCTGTTTTCTCAAATGCGAATACGTCCATCGGTTTTTCAACAACGCACACGATCGAAGCGTCCCGTGCAGGGGAAGAACAGATCCCGCAGATTTCGGTTGTGCTGTAGTTGAAGCATTGTTTACAAAGCACAACATTCGATTTGAGCGTTTCGATGCACTGCGCGAGGCGTGCAAGCTCCTCCTGCGGCCGCTCAAGAAGGAAAAGCGCGAGACGCCATGCGCTCTTCTTCCCGATTGTCGGAAGGCGGCTGAGCGCTTCCACAAGGTCTTCGATCGGTTTGATCATGGGTATCAAGTCAATCCGGGAATCTGCATTTTCCCCGATATATCGCCGAAAGTCGAGTCGGAAACCTCTTTGATCTTCTCCTGCGCGTTTTTTATTGCCGCAATAATCAAGTCCTCAAGCATTTCAACGTCATCAGGGTCCACGACTTCTTTATTGATGAAAATCGAGACGATTTCCTGTGCGCCGTTCATGACCGCCTTGACCATGCCGCCGCCGGCGGTCCCTTCAAACTCCTTTTTCTGGAGTTCCTGCTGCGCCAGCATCATCTGTGACTGCATCTTTTGGGCTTGTTTCAAGAGTTTGTTGATATTTTGTGACATGCGTACTCCTTAATTTCTAACCTGCCTGCCGGCAGGTAAGTCTCTCTAAGCTTTCGACCGACAAAAAACTGTCGCTCAAAAGCCAAGAGAGACTAATCTATAAGTTCCCCGTCGAAAATGTCCAGCACGTTTTTTATTATCGGCTCATGTTCTATTTCGTCATTTATTGACAAAGAGTTTTTTTCCGCCTGCGCCGCCGCCGGGCCGCCCGCTTCCAGGGTAATGTGAAGGTCAACCGACGGCCCCACGATCTCTTTCATGATACGGTTGATTTCTTCACGGTTTTTATTTTTTATCAATTCGGCGTATTGGGCGCTGCAATTGCCGGGAAACCGGACGTCAATGGCGCTTTCGGAAAGAGAGGCGACCGACGCCACTCTCAGGTAATGTCCCAGCATCGGACGCTCGCGCTGCAAGGCCTCCAGAAACAGGGGCCACTGTTCGAGAACACCCCTCTTCGGCTTTGTCCCATCTTCAGCGCAATGATCGGCTTTGGAAGGAACATCAGGAATCAAAACGCCGGCCTCACATTGTTCGTCCCCCACTACAGAAGGGGTCACGTCAATTTTTTTTTTTATCGGAGCGGGAACCGGGTCCGGCTGCGCCTTCCCTTCCGAAAACTTTTCAAGCAGTTGTTCCACGTCAACGGTGCTGTCGAGATAAACGAGCTTGAGCAGGGTAAGTTCGACCAGAAATCGCGGGAACACGCTCCACTTCAGGTCGTTTTCGGTTTTCCGGACTATTTCGGCCATTCTTAAAAGCGTTTTTTCAGAAAATAAGGACGCGCGTTCATTGCCGGCGCCGCCGATTTCCATGTGGAGGTCGATACGAGGATTGTCGAATACCTGGGGCATTTTTGAAAACAGCAAGGTCCGTATATATTCTTCGAAACCGACGATGAATTCCTGAAGGTCAAATCCACGATAGAGCATGTCCTGCACAACACCCAGCACAGGCCCGGGGTTTTTAGCGGCAATCGCGTCCATCACGGTATTGTATACTTCGGTGTCCACCAATCCCAGAACCGACCGCACTTCTTTTTCCCCTATTGTGTCCTGGCAATACGAATACACCTGATCGAGAAGGCTCAGGGCGTCGCGCATGCTCCCGTCCGCTTTCCTGCCTACCAGTAAAAGGGCCTTGGGGTCGACGTTGATCCGCTCATCCGCACAAATCCGGGTAAGCCGCCCGACAATCTGTTCGGTTGAAATTCTCCTGAAATCATAACGCTGGCACCGCGACTGAATGGTCGCGGGGATTTTCTGCGGTTCGGTGGTCGCAAAAATAAAAATCACCTGGGGAGGGGGTTCTTCCAACGTTTTAAGGAGCGCGTTAAAGGCCGATTTAGAGAGCATATGGACTTCATCGATCACATAAATGCGGTATTTTCCCCCCATGGAGGAATAGTGGATATTGTCACGGATTTCACGGACGTCTTCCACTGAGTTGTTCGACGCGCCGTCGATTTCTATGACGTCGAAACTCGAGCCGCTTATGATATTTTTACAGGCGTCGCATACGCCGCAGGGGCTTGGCGTGGGGCCTTTTTCGCAGTTGAGCGCGCGCGCCAGGATCCTTGCGGTGGTGGTTTTGCCCACGCCGCGGGTTCCGGTAAAAATATAGGCGTGCGCCACCCGATCTTTTTCAATGGCCTTTTTGAGGGTCTCGGTGATATGCTCCTGACCGACGACGTCCTCAAAGGTCAACGGGCGCCATTTTCGTGCAAAAACTACGTAGCTCATAACGTTAAAACAATCCTCATACTCGTACGATTTTTATTTAACATGTAAGTCCCTCTAACCTTTCGAACGACAATGAACTGTCGTCCAAAAGCTAAGAGGGACTAAAAATAAGGGCCAAGTTTACCTGCGGCACACCAAGTATCCGCTTACCGTTGCTCCCTTCCAGGCCTGGCGGGGTTCACGGACTTGAGTTGCGCAGGGCCTGACCCTTATAATGGCGGAGAGGCGGGGATTGTCCCAGCTCTGCCGTACGTTATTGAAATTACTATTGTTCTTTTTTCGACTGCTTCAAATTAATACCAAAACCCACAATAATCAATGAGAATTAATGAAAATTGTTGAAAAAATATACAACATGGGAAGCCTATAATCAAATTAACAAAAAAGAAATTTATAAGAGGTAAAAAGAATTCCCATTCCATTTTTCCATCGTGCTTGCCGCTTTAGTTCTTGAAGCGACGGGTATTTCATCTCAAGAAAAAACATTATGGTATAAAACTAACGGGCCAGGATATCAAACAAGAATAAATGCGGTATTGAGAATGTATATGCAGGCAAAGAGTGGATCATCTCGACGAACACCCACCGGACGCCATTTAAGAAAAAGTCAAACGCCAAAGAAATAGCGTGCATTCTCCTTCTCAATCCGATCTCAACCGATGATATTATGCGACGCGGTGCGGGAGGTGGCAACTTAGGTGAACTGCCAGAGAAAACCGAAGAAATCAGGGAATGCTCACTTTCCGAGAAGCAGCCGTCGATGTATCATGAAGTGTTGGCATCGCGTGGTAAAGAAGTTATAACGGTTTTAAAGGATGATGAAAAGCCGATACCGTATATCCACATTTTTACTGTTTTAAATTTGCTTAAGGAAATTTGTTGTCACCCGGCGTTGGTCCTTAAACGGCCGGAATCTTATACGGCCCATTCATCCGAAAAATGGGACCTTTTTGTTGAATTACCTAAACGGTAATGCAGGGTTACTGTCCCTAAGGCATCATAAATGCGTATCGCAGATATGCCGATCAGCAGTTTAATTTTTTATCTTCTTTCCCTCCGAAAACGCTTCGCCTAAATATTTACCAATGCCATAATAGGAGCGGTTTGCAGGGTCAAAGATCATCGGTTGTATCTTCTCGATCTCAGGTGCTCCATCTTTCCCCAGTATTGCTTCATCGGCTTTTACGTCCTTGATCTCGCCGATAAACATTGTGTGTGATCCTAATTTTACAATTTGGGTTACTGAGCATTCAACGACAAACGGGAACTCCTTAACATACGGAGCATCCACCAGGTCACTTTTTACCGGCGTGAGCTTCGTAGCGGCAAACTTGTCCTCCGTCCGGCCCGAAACGATCCCGAAGTAATCGGCTTCTTGGATAAATTTTTCCGAAGGAATACTGATCGTAAAGGCCTTACGAGCCATAATATTGCCGTAAGTATATGTGGCCTCCCGGATGGAGATGGCGACGCAAGGCGGCTTGGAACAACATATACCGCCCCAGGCAACGACCATTTCATCCGGCCTATTGGATTTATCGTACGATCCTACGACAAAAACAGGCGTGGGAAAAACAAAGGTTTTCGCTCCGATGGACTTTTTCATTGTCGCCTCCTTTTTATCAATATGAGACGTAGAATTCTGTGCAAAAACTGACGCCGTTACCATTAATCCTACGATTAACAACCCTGCGATCATATCCGTCAAAATATTTTTCATCTCATTTCTCCTTTAGCACACACGTTTATTTATTCTACCCGCGTTATGGAAAATACCATCCGCTATATACTGCCAAACATTCTTTTCATCCTTAAATCGGACGTACCAAATTTTATTTCTTTTAACGGCGTATGCCATATTAAAACCTCCCGCGATAAAAATTATTTACATTATAAGATAATCAAACTGTCCCAAACCAGAGAAGTTCAACGAACGCGGATAACCGTCTTGTCGGCGCCGGAATTGTTTACCTACACATTGAGCGAAAAAGAAAACTGCGCCGGGAAACCGGAAACTTTCACGTCGGAATTGATCACCAGTTCGATTTCACCCTCTTTCCCAACAGACACGGATACCTGGTCCGGGGAGCTCAGGACGCGGTACGGCGTCAATTCCTTTTGCAGGAACACACACAAATCTTTTGCCGCGTCTTCCTTGCTTTTTTGGGAAGTGGAGACTGAAAGGCGCATGACGGAAAGCCGCGCCACCCTATTGACAAGGACGTTAAATGCCAAGGACGAGTAAGCGGCCCCGGCACTCTCGGAGTCGATGACCGCTACCGCTTCATCAAAGGTCATTGTTGCTGGTGACTTGTCAAACAAGGTGATTCCAATCTTTGAGGCCTCTTTTGAAAGGTGCGGCGGGATGTTTTCGGAAAAAACAGTGTCTTCAAGCAATTTGTTGTCCTCTGCCGCCAAGGCGGTCACCGCAAAAGGGTCGCTCGCATTCAGCATGGACTCGATCCAGCGTTCGAGCAGCGCCCACCCCCCGCGGGCAATAATCATGGCGTCCTGCGGTCCGGCGGACTTTTCCTTGCCGGGGAACGCCATGTCCGGAGCGCATAAACAAATGCAGCGGCTTGCGGGGTTGGCGCGCAGTTTCTTAAACGGCAGGAACCTGACGTCTTCGAAGAGCGAGGAAAGGTTGTCGAGCCGGGAAAGGCCCTCGAAAAACCGGTCGTCCATGGAAAGCGGCGCTAAAAGCGCGCACTTGCATTGGTCCGCTGTTTCGGCAATTTTTGCCATTAGGTCCATATCGGCATTTGAAAATGAAACGCTGAAATCCCCCAGGATAATATCGGGGACCGTGGAGCTTTCGATGCAATGTTCAAGGACCCCCGCGAATTTCTCCTCCATGTCTTCAATCTGGGCGGAAAACACTTTCAGTCCGATTTCATTTTTTCGTCCTATGGCGCGTGTGCAATCCATCAGGCATTGCCATGAGGCCTTCCTGGACGCAAAGAAAGGTTGCATCTGAATGGCCTTGACCTGGTCTTGAAGCTTTTTTCCGAGGGCGCTTACATACACCTCCAAAGCGCCCTTTTGATAGCTTGGTCCGGTCCCTGCCGCCATTGCCGAAATAAATGTATCGGATGCGCTTTGCACAGGATTGGCGGGTTTTTCCCCGGATTGGTTCTCTCCAAAATCAACCATGGAGAGTATTTTGTCGATTCCCGTCCGCGGGGTTTTTGATTGCGGCTTTTCAGAGGCCGGTGATTTCGGGCCTCCGCCTCCAATCATTGATCGGATTCTCGTTTTCTCGGTATGAGTCAATCCGGAGCTTTCCATGGCTTGCAGCGCTTCGGCTTCGCCGCATGCGCCGCTGATAAGCTTCGAAAGCGCCTGATAAACACGCGCATAGTTTGATACAATCCCCGTTTTTTCAAGCACGGTCTCGGCGGAAAAGTCTTTCATGGTGCGCATGCTGTGTTCGACAAAAAATGGTTTGCCATCAGGTTCGAGCATATTCTCAACAGTCCCTGAAACGGAAATGTTTTTTGATTCCATGAATTCATTCCAATCGGAAATACGGAGAGGTTCGGGTTCCGTGGACTTAAACCCGAGGTCCGAACAGATCAAAACGTTCCAGGGCTCAAGCTTCTTTGCGGCCGGGGAAGGGGCAGGCGAAGAACCGAGGGACACGCCGAAGGACTGAATCGATGATTTTTTTTTATTCATGGTATAATTCCTCACATTATGGAAAAAACGTTATCGTTTAGCAACCCTTCAAATACCTCACCTCTGCCGCTTCGCGTCTTCCCCTCTCCTTGGCAAGGAGAGGGGACAAAGGGGCGAGGTGCATTTGGCGGTCCAGGGTCACTTCAATTTTTTATGAATGACAGCCTTTACAAGATAAAATTTGGTACATCGTCTCCGCAAATAGTACAATTATTGACAGTATGATTACATCCTATAAAAATTGCCGTGAAAGTGCCCGTGAAGCGGTTGCGGCCATGGTTTTCTTTTTTTTTCTCGCGTTTCCCATCCAGGTATTCCCGGTTTCCTTTGAAAAGGAATTCGGCACCAAGGAGCTCTACGTTGAATTGGAAGACCCGTATTACTTCCCCGCGGGCCTGTATTGTTCCTTGACAAAAGACCCGATACCGACCCTTGAAACCATATATGAAAGGCCGGTTTACCTGCATCTGCTGCGCAACGCGCTTCTGCCGAATTGTTTTCTGGTTGAGTTTGGCGTATATCCTTTGCCAATAGCGGGCGTCGCGATGAAAAAATGGGCGCCGAATTATTATAATAAGACCTGGATCGGGGAAACAAACCTGGTTCAGGCGATTACGGAATCAATAAATTTCCAAGAGCCCTGGTCGATTTCCATGTTTTTCGGGCATCTTGTATTTTTTAAAGGCAAAACCGGGTCCCTTGACGGACACGCCAACATCGGGCTGCTTTGCAGCTATGGATATTATCATATCAAGGACAACGGTCTTCTTCCCGATAACTGGGAGGAATTTGAAGCGAAAATCAAGGTCGATAAGAAAGGCTCGCAACGCCAGTACGGCAACAGCTATCGTATCGGCGCCCGTTTTCATGGAAATATGGACATTAAAAACGAATTTTATGTGGGCCTGAACAGGGACCGCACGGATTTTGACGAACATGGGTTTTCATTCATTAAAAACACCAACATGCAGATTCGCTATGATGTGTCCTTTAAGCCCTTGCAACCTCTTTCGCTTATGATGGAAGCGGGGAAAAAATTTCCGTTCAGGACGAAGAAAAATACGTATGAGGCGGGGCTGTCTCTCGGCGCCACCTGGAACATAAACAGCGCCTATTCCGGACAACTGACTTATGGATTCAAGAGATATAGTCTTACTCCCGTTATCAGGCCGATGCTTGCTTTTTAGTCTCTCTTAGCTTTTGAACGACAATTTTTTGTCGTTTGAAAGCTTAGAGAGACTTACCTGCCCAAAGGCAGGTGGATTCCTAATATATTTTGAACGACAATTTTTTGTCGTTTGAAAGCTTAGAGAGACTTACCTGCCCAAAGGCAGGTGGATTCCTAATATATTTTGAACGACATTTATTGTCGTTTGAAAGCTTAGAGGGACTTACCTGCTCTCAAGCAGATTAAAGGAAAAAACATGTCTTTAAAAACATTAAGCCTCATCCTGTTTTTATTGTGGATTTCCCTGACCTTTGCGGCCGATTCGACAAACACTCAACTTTCCCCGGCACAGCAGAAAGAGTTGGATTCGCTTGCGCAATCCTTTCGTATCGCTGCGTGCGATTCATTATCATTGGCCAAAAGCCTTGATCAAACGCCGCCTTGCAGCATGGCAGCTTTCCTGGCCCCATTTGCCAAATGGCTTGTCAGCAAAGGTAAAACATTGGACGAGTGTGAAAAAGATTGCATCGCCCGAAGCGAATGCATGGCCTCGGCAAAACGTTTTACAATCGACCTCTCGGATTTGCCCGTTGCTGGCGACGGCAAGGCGCCGGTGAGCATCGTGGTGTACATTTCGGCCATGTGTCCCTTATGTAAATACCTGGCGGCCGAAATGTATCGCGAGGTAACCGCGGGCGCGCTTAAAGGTAAGGCCAGGCTGTCGGCGAAACCATTTACTTCCGGGACAGGCGACCGGGCGCTCCTGGCGGCGGACCGTTATAAAAAGTATTGGGATTATATTATCGCGCTGAATAGCATCAAGATGCGTCCCGACGAGCCCATCCTTTTAAGGGTGGCCGACAGCCTGGGAATGCCGAAGGCATTTAAAAACCTGCTAATTGATACGGCGATCGGGCAAAGACTCGAAGGGTTTCGAAAAGAAGGCGAGCGCAACGAGGTAACGATGACGCCGACATTTTTCATAAACGGCAAACGATACCGCAGTTATAAAGATCCGCAATGGGTGGTTGACGCAGCTTTGTATGAATATGAAGTAATGAATCAAGCCGCTCACTTAACCGGTCACTGAGCGAAGTCGAAGTGAGCTGAAAAGAGCGAAGTCGGACAAATATTCTTTATGTTCCCTTCGGATTCGCTCAGGGAACGTTAGGGATTCACCTTTTTCGCCTGTTCCCGCGCGATGAATTCGGCGATGCTGTTGATTGATGTGATGATGAACCGGCTTTGGTTGCGGTCGTCGAGATGCACATTGTACGTACGCTGAAGCACCATGACTATTTCTAATGCGTCAACCGAGTCGAGCGTAAGCGCCGGGTTGTTCTCGAACAAGGATGCTTCGTCGTCGATCCGCTCGGGCCTGACGTCGGAAATTTTCAGCGCGGAAAGTATCAGCTTTTTGATTTCGAGTTTCAATTCCGGCGATGGGTCGGCGGCCATGGTGTCCCGGCTACTTTGTAAAATGTAACAGGTCGGTAAAAAGTTTTTCCTCTTCATCGGCACGCTGCGTGATCATTGCGGAAAGCTCTTGCAGCCTATTTTCCCCGAAATCGCGGTTTTTTCCAATTCGGGCCGCAAAAACCGAGATCTCCCGCCACTTGTCGCCGTTGGCCATCATATTCCTGGACAAATCGGATAAAACCGGTTTGTTGAGAAGTTTCGAGGCCTCCTGCAGAAACGTCGCGTACATGAACCGAAACCCTCCGCCGCCCGTACCCTGCTCCTCAAGGAGAATATGGATTTTCATGATTTCATGGGAAAGCTGGTCGGAATTGCGCGCGTAGTCCGGCCATGAAACCACTTTTTTCGAGAACATGCGTATCCCGCGGATTCCAATGAAAGGGATGGGAAGTTTAAGCATGTTCCTGGCAGCTTGGCGTATGCCTTTTAAAACGGCCTGTTCGATGTTCGGCTCCTTGGGGACATCGCTGGGGTAGAACATGAGCCCGCGCGGCGCGAAATCGCCTTTTGCAAAGCGACCCGATTCCAGCGCCGCCTCAGTAAGGGTGGCCGTCGTCGGATAATAGCAATCGCTGACGTGAAAGAGCCCGTTTTCCTTGCCGAACACCACGATGAAATGCGCGTTAAAATGCGTCCGTAAGTGGGCAGGAATGTATTCCATGTAAAACATGTCAACCTGCACGGCAACGGGTATGCTTTTTTCGAGGAGCTCCTCAAGCGTTTTTTTCGCCTTGACCGGATCGCGAAACGTAACGGTTTTAAACGTTGCGCCAAGGCGTTTTGCGGAATTGCGCCGTATGTCTCCGGGTTTGCTTCGTACCGCGAAAACCGGGAAATGCATGGAAGGGATTTTCAAATAAGCGAAGAATATCCCCGCGCTGATCCCGAAAACCATGGGTTCCGAAATTGTAAGGCCCGCATGGTTGAGAAGCGCGGCGACCGAACCCGATTCACAGTGCGCTGCCATTGCGTGGTGGAAGGGGATAACGCTCACTATTTTTGTCCCTTACTAAGGATCTCCGGAACCGGGACCCCAAAGACTTCGGCATAACGCTTTATGCATGCTGATGAGATTTTAGGGAAATTTTTAGGCAAAGAGTGTTTTTTTACGTTCCGGAGGCTTATTCCCGCGCGGCGTGCAACATCGGGAGGCGTCATGTCTAAAAGCAGCATATAGTATCCCACGGGACTGATTATTGAATTCGTCAATTTTTCAATTGCTTCATTTTCAAGGCGTTTGCGCTTGTCCCAGAAATCGTCGATATAATTCTTCGACATGTACGAGCCTGTTTGCAAAGGGCCATACGATCCGTCGCTTTTTTCAACATACAAAAGCATCTGGTGTTCCTGATATTCGACCTTCGCATCAGCTTCCTTCATGCCGGGCTTCTCCTGTTTTTGGCAGACCATAAAATATATAATTCATGACCAATCGCCAGAAAAAACGCCTTGTTTTTTCAAAGAACGCTAAGGCCCATGCCTTATTTTATATTAGAATGTCTATATAGTTCACAAGATAAACTTGTGAATTAAGACTTCTTAATAGTTAACTAGCACAACCTCACCCCATCACCCCCCTGCGGCCGTGGTCCCTGAGCGAAGCGCTGCGCTGAGCAGAGCCGAAGCGTCGAAGGGAAGGCCGGGGAGGTAGGGTGAGGTCACAGGGATAGAGATTCAAAAAAAGGACCTTTCATGGCCGACACAAAGCCTGTTGCATTGGTGACCGGCGCCAGTAGAGGCATTGGTCGCGCAATAGCCTTCCGGCTGGCGCGCGACGGATACCACATCATAATCAATTTCCGCAGCAACACTCAAGAGGCGCAGGCCACGCTCGAACGGATTTGCGATAATGGCGGCAGCGCGGAATTGTGCGGATTTGATGTCGCCGACAGAAAAGCCGCGGGCGCGGCCCTGACGGGCTTGTTGACAAAACACACATTGCAGGCCCTTGTTTTATGCGCGGGCATTCGGCGGGATGAGTTGCTCGTTTTCATGGATGAAGACCAGTGGGACAATGTCCTTTCCACCAACCTCAACAGCTTTTACGCCGTTGCTAGGCCCGTGGTAAAACATATGCTCCTCAACCGGAGCGGCCGCATCATCGTCATTTCGTCGACCTCCGGCGAAACGGGACTGGCCGGGCAGGTCAATTATTCGGCCGCAAAGGCCGGGCTAATAGGCGCGGTAAAAGCCCTGGCCCTGGAATGCGCCAGGCGTGGCGTGCTGGTCAACGCGGTGACGCCCGGTTTCATCGATACCGGTATGACCGATGGGTTGAACATTCAGGAGATCAAAGGGAAAATCCCTTTGAACCGGCTTGGGACCCCCGAGGAAGTGGCCTCGGCCGTCTCTTTTCTTGCTTCGCCCGATTCGAGCTATATTACCGGACAGGTCATACGGGTCAATGGCGGCGTTTATCTGTAATGAAAACTTTCATTCGATATAGTGTCTTTTTGCTTTTTATTGTATTCCGTCCCGCCTGGCCGCAGGCGCCTCAGTTTTTTTCAGTCGATACGGTCGGGAGCGATGCTCTCATCCATTTACAATTCCAGAAGGCCTTACAGGAACTTTCATCAAAAAGTCCTGGCGTCGATTCGGCGTTCTGGAACTTTAAAAAGGGTGTTGCGTCTTTTTTTATTAAAGACTATAACCAGGCGCTGTCAAGCTTCCGGCGATGCGCCAATACTTCATTTTGTTTGTCATCGATAGCGTATGAATATATCGGTGACATCGAAAGCGCGAAAAAGCACACCAGGGAAGCCCTGGAATCTTATTTGAGCGCGATCAAAGATACGCTGAGGCCGCGGGAACGCGACAACCTTCGCGCAAAGATGTCTTCATTGATCGCCGGGAACCCAAAATTGATTGATACGATTCCCTTCTTAAACCAATGGCGGGTCGACACCGGTCAGGCGAAAAAAGGGCCAGTGGCTTCAGTTGAAAAATACCCGGAACTCGATTCGCTTGCTTTTTGCGTCAATCCGCAACATATTGACAGCGTGCTTACGCGCTTCTTTGATTCCACAAGCGCGCTTTTGCCGGGCGCCATGCTGTCTCGATTCGAGGCGCTTCATGTATCTGATTCCGTGGTTTCAACACGGCAGCTTTTTAAGGTTTCCCAGATCGCGCTTCAGTGCAAATCATATGCAAAGGCAAAGTCGTGGTTGTCAAAGGCCTTATCGCGGCCTGATTATGCAAGCGCCATACCGGCAAAGACCTCGCTTTTTCATCGAGGGTTTGTTGCTTTTTATGCTTCGCATTACGATACCGCCGCGCGGCTTCTCAAGCAGTATAAAACCAGATACGGTCCAATACCGGAAGTTGTCATGTCGATCGCCCGATCGTACCGTAACCTCAACCAGGATACCATGGCAATGGAATGGTATGGATTATTTTCCCGGCTGTATCCGCACGACCCTTCCGCGTATAATGTCTTATGGTACAGGGCCTGGTATAATGAGGAAAAGGGGAATTTTCCTAAAGCAATTGAATTATACCGAAAATTAGGCGCTTTGAGGAAAAGCGGCCAGCACGCCGACGACTGGGAGTACCGGATCGGGCTGTGCTATTATAAATCGGAACACTTTCAGCAGGCTTATTCGCTGTTTTCCCGCTATGCGGTGCAGCATAGCGATGCGCCCCAATTTTTAGGGGCCTTATACTGGAAAGCGAAAAGTTCTTTTTCCACTATCGATACGACAGGAGCGCGCGCACGGTATCTCGAAGTCGTCCGCGCTTCCCCAACGGATTATTATGCTTTCCGGGCCAGGGAAATGCTTACTCTTTCCGGCGACACCTCGCTTTTGCAGGCCTTCGACACGACAACCGATTGGGCCAAAGCCCGGCAATGGCTCGATTCCATTTCATCCCCCGCCAAAGACACGCTCAGTCAAGGCGACAGCATTGCCTTTGAAAGAGGGATACGGCTGGTCCTCTCCGGGCTTGGGGCCATGGCACGGGACTATTTTGAGCCGCTCGAAACCGCGTTCCCGGCAAATTTGAAGTTGCAATTCGACTTGTCGCTCCTTTACAGGATAATCAACGACCCGACGGCCTCGTATCGCCTGGGGCGCAGGCTCATGTGGCGCATTCCCATGATGTGCCGTATGAAAATCCCGCTTCCAATCTATAACCTTGGTTATCCGTTTGCTTTTTTCGACGTTGTTCAGCAGGCGGCCCATGCCGACAATATTGATCCTTTTCTTATCCTTGCCGTCATGAGACAGGAAAGCGTTTTCAATCCGGTCATAGTTTCGCGCGCGGGAGCGTTGGGACTCATGCAGCTCATGCCGTCGACGGCCAAAGACGTGGCAACCGAAATGTCCGAAACGTTTGTTGAGGATTCGCTCACCAGGCTGTCCACGAACATCCGGTACGGCAGCCATTACCTCAAAAAACTGCTTGATAAATTCGGCGGGAACATGGTGCTTGCGCTTGCCGCCTATAACGGGGGCCCTCCGATGGTCATGGAGTGGCTTGAAAAAAACAAGCACAAAACCTTTGACCTCTTCATCGAAGACATCGGTTATGATGAAACCAGGGGATACGTAAAAAAAGTTTTGGCGAATTACTGGACATACCGGGGCCTTGCGCGTATATTGCGGATACAAGGATAAGCTGTTTATATGATGAGTTCCGATATTATTTTATACTATCTCTAAAAAGGAGTGCTATATGAAAAAAACTATAATGGCCGGTATTGTCGGCTGTACGGCACTAGGATTGCTTGCAGGCCAAAAAGGTGAAACGAAAGTTGATTCGATCGTTTATGATCAGGGAATGCAATGGAGGATTTTTTCTTCCCCTCAACCGGTCAAGGCCTTTGCCATTCAAAAGGACGTTCTGTGGTTTGTTACGGAGTCAAGCCTGCATTCGATGAACATGGTGAAAAATAGCGAAGCCCAGGAATACAAAAATATCGGTCCCGTTCCGGCCGCCGAGATAACCGCCTGCGCCTGTGATTATTCCAATAATGTATGGATCGGGACGACAAACGGGATTGCCGTTAAAACAAAAGACGGGTTTAAGGTCTTTACCAAAGACAACGGGCTTCCCGACAATACCATCAACATCATAGCGCCCCTGAAAAACGGAAAAATATGGGTTGGCACCAATGGCGGAGCTTGTGTGTATCAGGCAGGGGCATGGACCGCTTACACCGTGGACAAGGGGCTTTGCGGTAATAAAGTCCGCGCCATTGCGGTTGATAAGGACAATACCGTTTGGATGGGTACCGATAAAGGCATTAGCGCTTTAAGCGGCAATCAATGGACGACCCATAACATGAAGAATGGGTTGAGTTGGAACGACACGAAAGCTATAGGGTGCGACCCGAGGACAAATATTGTCTGGGCGGCCGTTGGTGACAAAGATATAGACAGCTACAATGGAAAAGAATGGAAAGTTTTCATGGAAGTGGCCGAGGGCATTCGTTGCATCATGATCGATACCCAGAGCAGGATCTGGATCAATACTGCTTCCGGTATAGCAAAATTTAACGGTGAAGAATGGATCACCGAGCAGCAGAAAATCGGCATTCCAGCCAACCAGGTATCGCAAATGCATCGTGATGATCAGGGGAACTTGTGGTTCGGCATGGAAAAAGGCGTGCTTCGTCTTGCGAACCCTTATCCATATTAGTTACTCTAACCTTTTGAACGACAGTTTTTTGTCGTTCGAAAGGTTAGAGTAACTAACCTGCCCTCAGGCAGGTTAGAAGCGGACAACGTGGAGGTGGTTTTCATGGAAAAAATCAAAATCGGGATCATCGGCGTCGGCAACTGCGCAAGCTCGCTGCTCCAGGGAATGGAATACTACGAACATAAAACGGAGCAGAACGCCATTGGGCTCATGCATTGGTCCGTTGGCGGGTACAAACCGTCGGACATCGAAGTCGCGTCGGCTTTCGATATTGACAAGAGAAAAGTCGGCAAAGAAGTGAACGAGGCCATTTTCCAGCGTCCCAATTGCACCATGGTATTTTGCGGGAACATGCCCGAAACCGGCGTTAAAGTTTCCATGGGCCGCATTCTCGACGGCCTGTCCGAACACATGAAAAACTTCGAAGACGATTATACTTTTATCCCCAGCAAAGCCAAAGAGGCCACGAAAAAGGACGTCGTCGCGGTCCTCAGGGAGTCGCGCACCGAAATCCTGTGCAACTACCTTCCCGTCGGTTCCGAAGAGGCCACGAAGTTCTACGCCGACTGCGCGCTGGAGGCAGGAATAGCATTTATCAACAATATGCCCGTGTTCATCGCGAGCAATCCCGAATGGGCGAAAAAATTCAAGGACAAGAACATTCCCCTCATCGGCGACGACATCAAGGCCCAGCTTGGGGCCACCATCACGCACCGGACGCTCGTCGACCTGTTCAAGAAAAGGGGCGTCAAGCTCGAACGGACGTATCAGCTCAACACCGGCGGCAACACGGATTTCCTTAACATGCTTAACCGGGCCAGGCTCGCCTCCAAAAAAACGTCAAAGACCGAAGCGGTGCAGTCGGTGACCGCCGAACGTCTTGACAAGCGCAATATCCACATCGGCCCGAGCGATTACGTCCCGTGGCAGAACGACCAGAAAATCTGCTTTTTACGCATGGAAGGCAAGCTGTTCGGCGACGTGCCCATGAACATCGAGCTGCGCCTGTGCGTGGAAGATTCGCCCAACTCGGCCGGCGTCGCAATCGATTCCATCCGCTGCTGCAAGCTCGCTCTCAACAGGGGCATCGGCGGCGTCCTCTATTCCCCGTCCGCTTATTTTTCCAAACACCCGCCCAAACAGTTTCCCGATGACGAAGCGTATCGGATGACCGAGGAGTTTATCGAGGGCAAGCGGGAAAATTAAGAAAAGCCTTCATCCTTTTCCTAAAACGTCACTCCCGCCGTTATCTGTATTGACATCGCCTGGTTCTGGAAGGTGTATTCGGTGTTTTTCTTTCCGAAAAAACCATTGATGGTGAGACCGGTGAAGAATTCATTGAGCGAAACGACGTTCACGCCGGTCGTGAGGACCATGCTGCTTTGGGGAATATTGTCGATGATCTTGAAGAATCCGCTCAGTGCGCTGATGAAAATCCTGCTGACTTCGACGTCAAGACCAAGGTAGTATCTGGAAAAATCATTCATTTCGTACAAATTGTTCATGGTCAAAAAATCGGCTTTGGTCCCATTTGTTTTTGTGACCGGTTTTCCGAATGCGTCCAAGGAGCTGATCGGGTCTTTAAAATTATAGGTATTCGTATCGTTAAAAAGATTATCGCCGTAACCGCCGCGATTGTAGTAAAATGACCCGGTTATGGAAAGCCCCTGGCTGATATCGAAGAAATTGAATTGTCGCCCTAAATCAAGACACAGGCGGGTTTGCCAATCATTGGATTTTGTTTTTTCAAGTATGCTGTTTTGGTTTTGGAGCGAAAAATTATTACTGCCGTCGGAAAGGCTGAGCTCTCCCGTAAGATCAATACCCAGAAGGCGCGTCGAGAAATCGTAGCCGAACACCGGATGATAATTCTTCTTGTCCCACATCGAAAATGCCATTTCGGTCCCGCCGATCAGAAACTCGAATTTGCCCGCGGCCGCGATGCTGTCCACCGAGCTTGCCTCGCGTGTGTCAACAAAACCGTAGATATTGTACGCGGTACCGAAGGGAATGTGGAGCTTTATGCCGTAAGCGCCTTCCCGATACCCGATTTTCTGGATGAACAGTTTTTTCTCGACATTGATCAGGTCGGTGGGGTTCCAGATGTCGCAGCGGCCCCATTGCAATACTTGCTTTCCAAGCCTGAGGAACACGTGGTTTTTAAGGTTGCCGTCGAGGAATATTTCCCTCAGGCTCACCAGAACATTGCTTCCCTGGGGAATGTATTGGGTTTCAAGGTTCGCGAACGCCTTTGCGCCCTGCGGGAGCCGGATGTCGAGCATGAGATTGCCAAGCACGAAAGTGGAAAGCTGCACATTGCTGCGATGTAAATCATTGAACCAATCCCGATTGAAAGCGCCTATGTTCGCGTCGACTATCTGGCCGGAGAGACCGATGGTTTTCTTGTCCTTTTCCGATATGGTTTTGTTATCGACGATGTCCTTGCTTGACGTGATCGAGGACGTGTCGGAAAACATGGCATTTTCATCGACTGAGGGGTCGGAGGCAAAAGCGGGATTTAAAAAGGAAGTGCTAATTGTTAAGATTGAAAATATGAATTTTATCATTTTAAAAGTCCTAAAACCTTTGTGCGTCCCCCCAAAAAAGAGTATGTTGTTCGGCAAGTTTCCCAACGTGGGGGTGACGCTGCAACTGCAATCCAAAACAATTATATCTTTTGTTCTATTTGCTCAAATTCTCCAGATACGCCTTCGTGAATATCACGTCGTCAAGCTTGTCGGTGCCTATGCCCGATATGTCGACGAGGGTCTTGTTGCCTTTTTCGAACTCGTCGATGATGAGCTGCTTGATGGCCACGTACTTGGCGTTTACCAGGGTGTATTTCTGGTAATAGGTGGTTTGCATGAGCGTTCCCGAACTGGAATAACACTGTTCCTTGAGCTGCAGGTTATTGTCCGTGCGCGTCCAGACCATTTTCCGGGGATAGTCCACGTCGTTGACTTTTGCCTTGATGGGAAATTTGTATACCGGTATCTGGCCGAGCTTTTCTTCCATGATGCTGTCTTTGCCCGCCGCGTTCTTAATTCCTTCATAGAGTTCCGTCAATTTGCGGTTTTCAAAATCCTGGCCGTGGGCGTTCGATCCGCCGATGCTTTCGTCGCGGTTGATGTGCTGAAAAGTGCGGGTATTGGGCCGGTACATCCAGAAGTTGTCGCTCACGCGCAAATAACCCACGCCCTTGTCCGATTCCGGGGCGAGCATGACGATGAGGATGGAATTGTCGCGGTCGCGGCGATACCACAAGGCTTCCATGGCTTTGACGCCTTCCCCGGATTTTTGCTGGGTGATGTCTACCTTTGCGCGGGCGTCGCTCGTCATCGTCATATTGGCCTCAAGACTTTTAAGGATATCGGCGACGGGCGGTTGAGCGAAGGTAAATGATGAAAGGAATATGATCGGAATTATTAACTTTTGAAACATGAAATCCTCCGGATTAATCAGTTTGTTTGCTAAAAAAAGGACCGTGTTAAATTTAATCATTTTTGACCTCTCCCCGGCCTTCGGCCACCCCTCTCCCGAAGAGAGAGGGGGGAGAAAACCAATTTACAAATTCCCCTCTCTCTTTGGGAGAGGGGACAAAGGGGAGAGGTCAAATCCGACTATTCAAAATGCCTCAGCGCGTCGGCCGCCGACATCTTCGCCGCCCGCCGGGCGGGAAAATAAGCGGTCGCTACGGATATTGCCACGATAAGCGCTATATAGAAAATCGTCGCCCCGATCGAGGGGACAAAGTTCAAATGACTATTGACAAGCAACATGCTCATGGGATTGTCTTCGGCGCGAAAGATGATGCGTGACAGACCGAACATCGCCAGAAAAGCGAGCGCCGTCCCGGTTATGGCCGAAAAAAATCCGAGAAACATCGTTTCAAGGACGAACGAATTCCGCACGTCCTTTTTCTGCATGCCGATGGCGCGCACGGTCCCGATTTCCCGTGTGCGCTCGCGAATGGTCATGCGCAGCGTATTGATGACGCCGATGAGTATGATAAAGAACAACACCAGCACCGCGCCGAAGGTTATAAGGTTTAGGGCCCCTTCAAGTTTAAGCACGTCGCTTGCCATTTCGTACATGGACTCCACGTCAACGACCGATCCCTTGAATTTGGTTGATGCCATGTCGCGCATCTGTTTTCGCGCCTCATCGGTCGAGTGCGCGCGTTTAAGCAATAACCATTCAGGGTCAAGAGCATCATAGAGAGGATCGCTTTTCTTGGGAAAATATGCGCCGGGAAGCGTCTGCGCGTCTTGGGGCCAGTTTCCGTAATACTTGGTGTAAAACGATTTTTCGTTGACTAGAAACACATTGCCGCTTATGCCGTTTGCGGGAACAAAAACCGCTTTAACGGTATATTTTATTGAAACGGCATGCGGTTCATATTTAGTGGTATAGGTGACCGTGCATGAGTCGCCGGGTTTTATGTTGAGTTGCATCGCAAGCGGCTGCGCCATGACCGCGCCGTCCTTTCCGAAAGCACCGGCGGTGTCGCTATTGACAAGGGCCAGTGATTTGATCAGGAGCTTGTGGGAAACCGAATCGCTCCTGAACCCGAGCACGCTGGCTTTGGCGCTTGTAGTCCTGGAGGTGATGTCGCCGAAAATCACCGCGGTTTGGGATTGCATGGCGTCGTGGAGCTTGTTGGCGTCAAGGGCCGCGAATTTTTTCGCGTCTTTGATGCGCAGATACAATTGCCCGATATCGTGCGGGCCATATCCCGCGAGCCTTTTAAGGTCGGCCACCTCCAGGAAAATGGGCATTGACATGAATGAATTAGCGGGTTTGAATATGGCCACGACGTTTAAGCGTGCCGCCTGGCTCTGGCCGTTGACGTCGTTGAAGCGCACCCGGAGAATATCGCCCTTTTTAATGTTCAAATACTTGGCTTTTTCCTGCGACACCGCCACCGGGTTTTCAATACCGGGTTTGTTGAGGTCTAAAAAATTCCCCTCGACCATTTTAAAATTTTGCTGATATTCCTCTTGCTCCTTGCGCTTCACCTCTTCGGATTGTTGCACGTTGATGGTGCGTTTCAAATCGACCCCCACCATGATGACGTTATCGGATTTTCCGTTGCCTATGGCGCGGGAAAAAATGCCAAGCGCCTCCTGGATCTGCGTTATGTCGGAAAGTTCTTTCTTGACGATGCTTACCATCCGGGGGCCATCATGGAAAACCTGCCGGTACATGTTGCCGCTTTCGGAAAACCCCACGCTTACATGGCCGGCCACGTAGACCACGATTTTATTGAACAGCACGTCGGAAATGCCGTGCGAAAAGGAACTTGCCAGCACCAGGATCATGGTGCCGAAGGCCATGGCGCTGCCGAGCAGGATGTTCCGGCGTTTCTGGCGAAGTAGATTACGCAGGCTTATTTTTAAAATGACATTCATAGAAACAGTCTCCTAGTCGCGTGATATCGCATCAAGCGGCGTGATGCCTCTAGCGACTTTTAATGGATACAGCACCGCAATGCCCGTAACAATTGCCAATTGAAAAATCGCCACGCCGATATCGCCACCCGACAGAAAAGGCCTGAACGTATCGCCGCCAAAGAGTAATTGGATCATATCGTTGTCGGAGGTAATGTGGGCAAGCGTCAGGAGCTTGACCGCAATGATACCGGTTACGATTCCAGCGCCGCCGAATACCCCTGACAAAATCGCGGTTTCTCCGACAAACATATTGGAAATAAAACCCTTTTTTGCTCCTACCGCGCGCATCATGCCGATTTCGGAGGTGCGCTCAAGCGCCGCCATTGAAAGCGTGTTGACAATGATGATAATGGCAACAAAAAAGAGGAACATGACGAACACGAAGAGCGCCGTTTTGATCAGGGCCGCCATGTTTCCAATGGGTCCGATTGCTTTTTTCCAGCTTACTGCGCGCGCGCCGAGGTTGGCGTTTTTAAGGGTTGCATTGAGGTTTTGTAGTCCCTGGTCAAGCGGCGTACCATGCTTGAAAAAAACGAGGACCATGTTATAGGCGCCCGCGTCCACGTCAACCGGTTGGATTGCCGACGATGTGGAACGTCCTATTTTCGTTGGCAAAACGGTTTTTTTCGCGTCTTTGACAATAAAGGAATTATCATTGAACATGTCGTCGAGATTGGTGTTGTCCATGGAAAAAAGCGACTTTTGTTCAGGGGGCAGCACGGCGGCCTTTTCCGAAGCGGAAAAATATCCCATGCACTGGCGATACGATTCGATGTCCACGATGACGAAGTTGCCCCAGATATGATTGAGCGCCTTATATTTAACAATGCCTTTTATTCCCAGGCGGATGTCGCTGGTGGAATTGTCGTCATTAAAACCCATGAGCACAAGACTGTTTTTCAGGCTCAGGCCGCTTTTATTGACAAGCGCTTCGGGAGTGAGGTTTGCCACATGGAGCGTATCGTTTTCAGGCATAAACCAGATATTCATGAAATCGTAGGCTTGTTTTCGCGCACCGGTCGGCACGAGCGCCCCTTTTTCCCCGGGGTTGGGAAGGCGGCCTTCGATGGGCTTGACATTTCCGGGGAACACCGCGCGGTATTTTTCAAAATCAACTCCCATGAGATACGCATTTCCCATGCTGCCCCCGTCTTCATTGAGCACCAGCGCCATGTTTTTTCCAACCGGCAAATACCGGGAGATATAATTTTGTTTGTCAAGGGTCTTTTTAATGTCCACGACGTTATACGCAGGCTCAACGGCCTTGCCCATCATTTCGAGGAACACATTGTCCGATTGCTGTTTGTCGGAAATGACGACCGCGTCTCCGGTAAAACAATTGATGATATTTTCGCGCAGCCCAACGTCCATCCCCGAAATCACGCCATTACCCACGGTCATGATCAGCGCCCCTAAAAACAGGATCACGCCGATGATGACGCTTTTGCCTTTGTGGCGCAAAATATTGCGCCATGCGATTTTAATGATCAGGTTCATGATTTCACGCTTCTTTCACGATCAGGCCGTCTTTGATTTTTACCACATCGCGCGCGTACTTGAGCACGTTTGCGTCATGCGTTGAAAAAATAAACGTGGTTTTCTCGACCCGGTTCATTTCGCGCATAAGGCCTAAAATCTGGTCTCCGGTAACGGAGTCGAGATTGGCGGTAGGTTCGTCGGCAAGCACGATATCGGGATTGGTCACCAGCGCTCGGGCAATCGCCACGCGCTGCCGCTGCCCGCCCGAAAGCTCGGCGGGCCGGTGATGGACATACTCTTTCAAGCCTACTTCGTCAACCAGTTTTTCGGCCTTTTTCCTGACCTCGGATTTTGAGTGCTTTTTCATGAGCAAAAGGGGGAATTCCACATTTTCAATGGTATTGAGTACGGGAATAAGGTTAAAAGTCTGGAAGATAAAACCGATTTGATGCAACCGGATATCCGTGATTTGCCGATCGGTAAGCGACGTGATCTCGCGGTCTCCGACCCGTACGCTGCCCTCGGTTGCGCCGTCGATACAGCCGATAACGTTAAGCAACGTGGTTTTCCCGCTGCCCGAAGGTCCGATAATGCTGATGAGATTGCCCTTTTCCACGGCAAGGTCAACGCCGCGCAGCGCATGCACGGTTGTCTTTCCCAGGGCGTAATCTTTTTTAAGGCCTTTGATTTCGATGATATTCACGAATACCTCCCAATGCGATTGATTTGCCTTGGCAATTTTCAGGGGAATAAATTTGCATAATTTTTATAAGCACATTAAAATATATAGTGCTTGTTTTCAATAAAAGGAACGCGACAAACCGAATCAAACATTTTTATTTTTTTCTAATTTGTCCAAATACGCCTCGAATGCCGCCTTGCCTTCGTCCCTCCAGTATTGGTCGTAGTATTTCCAATTTTTATAGGAACCATGCGGTTTCCACTCTTCGTCGTCGTGATTGTCGTCCCAATGCTTATGATGGTGTTTCCAGATTTTTGCGTGATGACGGCGATAATGTGACGGCCCGTGACTTCCGCCGAATAAAAGTTTTGCAAGCACTACAATGCCGAACCCCTGCCAATAAGTAATCGCTTTAAGCCCAAACATTGACGGCATGAGCCAATTCCATAAAAGCTGCACGAACCATCCGAAAAGAAACCCGAATAGCACGGCAAGAGCGACCCCGCCGATGGTAAGGCCGATGATCCGGAAAACTCCCCATCGCGGGCCCCGGCATTCTTTTTGATTGTTGTTGCACATACGTCCTCCTTTGAAAATTATGTATGTCCGTTTGCCATTAAAAAAGCCCCTATATGTTTAAGCGCGCGGGATTTTCTCGCGAGTAATGTTCCTATCGGTACTTCCCATTCCTCGGAAAGCTCTTTGAATGACCGGCCATCGAATTCCGTTGCCGCGACAATGGCCTTTTCCGGGTCGTTTAATCGGTTGATTGCCTCGAATAGCGCGCGGCGAAGTTCTTTTTTTTCCATAGTGGCAAGGATGTCGCTTTTCTCGTCATGGAGAAATTCGGCAAGGGAAATTTGATGCTCCGGGGACGCTTCTGCGTCAAGCGAAACGTTTTTCTTTCTCGAGCGCAAGATGTCTACAATGCGATTGCGCAGCGCGGAATATACGTATGCCGTAAAATTTTGAATGGGCTGGGTAATATCAGCCTTGTTGTATAAATTTACCATGACGTCCTGTACGATATCTTCGCCGGCAATGTCGGCGCCGTCACATATCAAGTTGCGGACGTATCCCACCAGGGAACCGTAATTGTTTCGGAAAAATTCAGAATGATCCGCGGTAACTTCAGTTGTCTGCATGATTATAAGGACGCATTGTAAAAGGAATTATTGCATAAGGATTTAAAAATAAATTATCGACTTGAAATATGTTCCAATTAAGCCTTTAAGCGATCTAATTGCATAGAAATTCACCAAAAAGAATACATTTGAGTTGACAAAACCGGGCCAATGTTGTACCATCTGAATAAGTGTCTGAATGGTTTATAAAACAGCTTGCCGGTCGATTTAACTTAATAAATATCAACAAATTATAACTATACAATATAGAGTGTTATTTAAAATAAATAGTACATTATATTGTGTATCATTTTGCGTATCATGGTATCATGGGATCACAATTCATGGCTTTTGGATTAAAGGGGGTGATGAAAAATGGAAAATTACGTTACCTGTGGCCAGGCCGCAAAAAGACTTAGGGTCTCTATTTCCACGCTTAAGCGATGGGTACATGAGCCAAGCCTGGGCATGGAAGAATTGAGAAACCACAATGGATGGCGTTTGTTTTCGATTCAACAAATAGAAACATTGAAAGAATTCAAACACGATCTGAAACGTAACGGCAAACGGTTCAACCAATCAACCTTGTTACCCATTAATGGCCTGAATGAAAAACCAATTCTACGGCAGAACAAGGTCCAAGGTTAAATTTAATGCATAAACTAAATGCAATTACCTTTGAAAAAATATTTACAAGCCTGATGGCTGGCGTTTTGCTGATATTTTTCATTGCGTCAGGTCAAACCGTCAAGCGAGGACGTGATGAGGGAACGTCAAGCATTCCTCCTTCCAATGTGATGGGTAATGGCAATATTGACCTTTTCATTGCATCGGACGAACGGTACAGCCTGTCTGGTTTTATGTTCGATCCGATCCTCGGCGCTCGGATTGGAATTTCCGATATGCTGCAGCTGACCGGACAATTCATTCCTGTTTCAAAATCATTTATTGGTCCCGTGGAAGCGCACCTGCAAATTACAACCCCGGGCAATGACAAGCTCAGGTTTTTTGGCGTGGCTTTGAGTGCGGACCTTTTTCTTTCGAGTTCTCAGGACACAATAAGTTCAACAGCTCAATCGGACAAGCCACAGTATAATCCTTACCTGTTTCCATCGATCATCGCCGACCTCGATTGGCTGGCCCTGTGGAAACTTCTTCCTTTTAAAATGTATTTGTCCCTCGGAATGGTTGATAACGGTGAACTTCTTATGAAATACGATCAACTGGCGCTTCGAACGGGTCTTGAATGGAAGATGTTCCAGCACAGCGCATTTGCATGTGCCGGGGCCGGATTTTATAAGGAAAAAAGCAGCAGGCTCGGTCCGGGAGACGCCTCATATAAACAGAGCTACTTCTGGATAGAACCCGGAGGCAGGTATCGCCTGTTCGGCAGGTTCAGTATTTTAGGATCCGTAAAGCTGACATTGTTTCAGAATGCAAAAGTGAAAAACCCGTTCCAGCCGGAGCTGTTCAAAATATCAATAAAGGCCGAGGCCCCGCTTTTATTCAGGGAGACAAATACGGAAGCAATACGCACCTTGATATTCATGGAACGGAAAAAGGAAAAGAAAAGCGATTCATATGAAAAAAAGGTCATGACCGGAAAGAACCTTTTAAACGACATGAGCACGTCATTAATGGGCCCACAGGACAGTCTTGTTACATCCAATTCGGACTTTAAGGAAACTATGAAAAAACGGCGGGAAGAAACCCAGAAGAAAATGGACGAAGTTGAAGGTCTTTTCAGACAATTAGACCTGGAAGCCCAACCCAAAGCGCCGGCATTGGTGGACACATCATCTTCATCAGGCAGGAAACCGCAATGATCGGAAAACCGGGAAAAAAATTATGAAATATATATTCATCGTCATCAACATTTGTTTAATCGTGTCGCTTATAATGGCCCAGGGGCCTAAAAGAAACAGGGCCGAAGGTTTTTATCAATGCGCCGGTTCCAATACTATCGGAGATGGAAATACCTGGGTAACGGCAAGGGGTATTGGATTTCTTTGGGACAATGGCCCCGACAGCACCCCGAAGCCGTTTCCTTTTTTGGAAGTTGCATCCGAGACCGGGCTTAGTAATTTCATGTCTCTCTTGGTAGAATCGAGGATCTTATCGTATCCGTGGAACAAATGGTTTCAGTTCGGTAATTTTGCGGCTGGGGCAAGGTTTACCGTGCCCAACAACAAGGAACTCAGGTTTCGAGGATATGGACTGGAGTGCAAATGGATTTACAACAGCCAGCCCAATTTCCCTTCACTATCCGGATATCGGGTGGGGGGCACTGGTTTCGCGCCTGAGGGATACATAGTCCAGGGCAGCAATTTACAGTGGAAATTTCTTTATGATATGGATTTTATATCACAATATTCCTGGTTGCCCTTGAAAATAGACATTAATGCCGGCATGAGGATACCCTTCGCTAAAGCTTCCTATATTCTTCCGCAATATTTATTCGATGCCGGCGTGGCGTATACAGGTTTAGGATTTGATTTTTTTGCCGAATATTCCCTGGAAGCCTTTAACAACCTGATGGGTCCTAAAAAAATCGTGGGCCTTGACAATGTCGGTTTCCCGCATGCGAGCGAGGTTTTTTTCTGGGAAAACCCCATGTATGTATCGGTTGGCGGGCGGATACGCTATGAAAACGGCATGACCTTATTTGCGTGCGTGCCCTTTCTGGTAAGCTCTAATGTCGGCTCAAGCATGACCACCGCGGACAGGCTTGCTTTGAGCAATTCTCAAATAAAACCCGGAGACCCGTTTTATGACGAGCACCTGCGGGGAATTAACGACCCTTTTGATCCCTGGTTTGCAAAATGGAAAATCGTCGCGGAGATTTCTTTCCCCATCCGGTACAAGCAGACGGGCGCGGAAATGATGCGGAACTTTCTGCTCTTGAAAAACAGGAAAGAAGGGCCAAAAATCGACATTGACGAAAGGTTAAAAAAAATGGAAACGCCGAGTGATTCCCTGAAAAATGAGGATTCGGACAAAAAACGGCGGCTTGAGGAGATACGCAAACGGCGGGAGCAGATTGATAAAGGAGAATAAGTGGAAGACCTCACCCAACCACCCCGGCCTTCCCTTCGACTTCGCTCAGGGAGCGCGGCCACCCCTCCTTCCCTCTCCTATCGGAGAGGGAAGGAGGGGAATGGGGAGGATAGGTGAGGTCAAAAACTCCGGTGATAAAAAATATGCATACTATAAATAATACTACCCTTTTCACGCATATGCTCAGCATCGCCATGCTCTGCGTCATGTTGTTCTTGGGTATTGCCTCCGCAAAAGACAAGCCGAAAGACGAATGGCAAATCAGGGAAAACCTGGTGACGCGGCTTGGCGGAGAGTGGTATAAAATTTCCCGGCTTACCGAAGAATTACAGACCGTGCAGGACATTTTTCAGGACCTGCGGGACTTTGAGTTGTTTCCTCCTGAGTTGACGCGACTCAACGAAGAAACAGTACTGTCTTTTGACAAAAAAATAGAAAAAGTCGGGAAAAAGCACCAAGCGCTCGTTGAGCAGGTGGAAGGACTAAAGGCGCCGCTTTCCGATGCCATGGCAATACTCAGGGAAATGGTGATCGGCCAGCCCGTCGAAGACATGTTCCAGGTCCTGGACAATGACGATGTCCGCAGAATTTCGGCGATGTTTGCAATCAAACATCATATCGACAGTTTATGGAGGGATGTTGATGGATTGTTTACAGGTCTCATGCCCGTTGTGCAAATGGAAAATCAGTCCGGAGAAGAAACGCCAAGGGGTTTTGATAATGAATTTTATGAAATCCTCAAGTCAAACCTCGGCCAGCAGGCCATGGGGTTCTACCGGACGCTTAACGGCATCAAGGACACTCTGGTCAAGCGGGGAAATGAGGAACAATGCGCACGGATGTTCCAGGTCGAAACGCACAGGATAAAGGCCTACCTGAAAACAGGCAATGACCGACTTGCAAAAACAAAGCTCATGGCAATAATGGCCCGTTATCCGCAACGCCGTTTCACTATTGAATGCACGATGCTGCTTGCTAAAATATGCTTTACTCGCGGCGAATTTGACGAGGCCCTTCACGTCATCGACCAGTTACCGGACAGTTGCGCATCTTCCCAGGAAATGCTGCTCAATTCGGTCCAGAGCAGGTATGCGCTTAAAAAATACGCCGACCTGTGGAAATGGGGAAGCGCCTATGATTTCAAGGCCCTTACGGGCAGCGGCCGGAACCTGGCATTATGGTTGACTATGGAGAGCGGCCTTGCCCTGAGCAAAGCCGATAGGTATTCCGAATTCGCAACGCTGGCGATAAAGGACTCCCTGTATGCTTTACATGTGCTCCATGCCCTGGGCAGGTACTATGTGAAAAACAAAGATTGGAACACGGCCCAGTCGGTGTTCGAAAGCGCCCTGCGGTCCAGTCCGACCGAAAAAATCGACAAACAGGCGTATCGGCGCATTTCCCTGGCGCTGGCTCAATCGTATTATGAAAGAAAAAACTATGATAAAGCGCTGCGGCTCTTTTTCGATTTGCTCAACCAGGAAGGGGATTTTGCGGAAGCATTGTTCGGGATCTCCTGGTGTTATATCGCGCTTGAAGATTACCCCAAGGCCGAAACCAGTTTGCGCAAGTTGATCAACCAGGACCCCGGATCGCCGCTGGCCGTCGAAGGCCTTCTGGTCACCATGCAAAGATATGTGACGCAGGCGAAAAATGATTGGGAAAAGCTGACTTATTTGACGAACGAAGAAAGGCGCCTTGTCCAAAAGCAAGAACTGATAAACGTAAAAAAATCCACCGATACAACGCGGCGACGCGCGGAAGAGTATGTGAAACTTTCCTCCAAAATCGAAGAACTGATCGGTACGCTCCGAAATGAAAAAAAACCTTCGTACGAAGACATTGCCGGGTATTATGACAAGGCCGGCCATCTCGCGCGTCTGGTTGCCGACTATTATGAAACGGGCACTTTTCAGGAAGTATTGTTTTCGGAAAAACGGGAAAAACTCCTCCGGCGCCTCGATTCGCTCGTACTGTTGACAAAAGAAACCACGGCGAGCCGCTCGCAGCTTTCAACCTCTTGGAACGGGGCCGCCCGCATTAAAAATCTGGTATGGAAAACCTCGGTCTTTGCGGTAGAAACACTCATCGACCGTTTCCGGTGGGAACGTGAATACGTTGACTGGCAAAAGACCGCCATTAAAAATGCCAAAGAAAGTCTCATGCGTAAAATATCCGCCTCTTCGGATTCCGGTTTTCTTGCCGAAATTGACCTGCAGCAAAAGCGTTTGAACATACATATGGATTCATTGGTCAAAACGGGGGATGAACTGAATAAAAAATGGTACGGCATTTTGACAAAAAAATGCACCGAGGTACTGGACGGACCGCTCGATTCCGCCGACGGGGCGTATATCCGGTATCATCTCGGCGAACTTTCGTATGGCAACGAAAATGATAATTATGCCATGGCCTACGGCGCCTATGAAACTAAATTGGCCGTCTATGACAGCCTGGGTGCGCTCTATCATGCCGGTAAACTCGCTCTTCCCCCCGAGCGTCCCGTTGAACCCATTCTCAACCATAAAACAAGCATTGAACAATACCAAACGGTCCTTCAAAATTATCCCCGGTCGTCTCTTGAGCATGCCGTGCGTTACAGCCTGGCATGGTGTTACAATGACCAGGGAATGTTCGAAAGGGCGGTGGCCCAGATGGACAGCCTGGCGGCGGGATACCCAGCAAGCCAATACGCGCCACAGGCCCTACTCTACATAGGAGAGTACATGTTTGACCATGGAAAACTTGACAATGCGCTCAAGGCCTACCAGTCGGTGATAAAATATCCCGAAAGCGAATGGTTTGATAAGGCGCTGTATAAACTCGCCTGGACGCAGTACCGCCTTTCGAACCCGGAGAAGGCCATCAGTTCATTCCTTGCCCTGGTCGATCTCGGACAGGGCAGCCCGTCGGGGAAATCCCTTCTTGAAAAGGAATCGATCGACTATATCGCCATCAGTTTCAGTGAAACCGATGTGACGGGAGAAAAAGGCCTTGAACGGGCGACAAATTTTGTCACACGATTTGGAGACCAGGCAAAAGGGGCGCAGATATTGCAGCGAATGGCCTCAATATTCAAGGAGCAGGGCAGGTTTGACATGGCGCAGAAAACATACCGTACGCTGCTGCGGATTTATCCGGAATATAAAAACAGTCCTGTCATTGAAAGCGAACTGCTTGCGGTATTTGAAAAGAGCTGTTCCGTTGAGGAAGCAAACATCGGGAGAATCGAGTTCTTTAATAAATACAACAAAAACGGCGATTGGGCGCGCGTACAAAACGATCCGCAGATCAGGCAGCGGGGCGACAGCATTTCCTGCAAATTACTGTATGACGCCTCATTAAGTTATCATCAGCTTGCGCTCCAGAAAAACGATTCTTCGGCTTATTCGGCGGCAATGGAAAATTACGAGAACTTCATCAAGAGTTATCCGCTTTCTCCGCATGCGAGCGAATGCCATTATAACCTGGCGGAGATACGGTTTTCTCTGGGGGACTATCAACAGGCCGCCGAGGACTATATTGCGGTGTCAATGCGCTATCCCGACAGCAAGTACAGGGAAACCGCGGCGTGGAACGCCATTGTCGCGTCTCAGAACCTCCTTAAAAAAGAAAACGGGGCATCGCGATGAGCCTTCTTGATGATAAAAAGGTTCCGGCTTTTTTGCGTCGTTCACATGCAACCGCGGCACTGCTTATGGTCATGGTTTTTTTCGTGTGCGAATGCACAAAACCTCTTCGACCCGCACTTTCCACGCATCCGTCACAAAAGGCGCAGGATGTGCAACCATCCGCGGCTTCCGCACCCGGCGGCGCGGAAAAAAAAGGCCTAACGGCCGCCGCTTCGGCCGGAGATATCATCGTTTCCAAAGCCAAAGCGCTTTCTCCGGCAACGGAACTGATGGTCAGAGCGTGCGACAATTACCTTTCCATCAATCCTCAAAGCCCCAAAGTTTCGGAGGTGCTGCTCATCAAGGCCTCGGTGTATTATAATAACAAAATGCTTGAAGAGAGCCGAAAAGTATACACCTCGATTATCGACCGCAATCCCAAGGACCCTCATGCCTTGGAGGCCGTCCGCATGATCGCGCAATCCTACTATGAGGAGAAACGGTTTGATGAGGCGCAAGTCTGGTACCGCAAGCTCAAGGACATGGCGGGGGAAAGCGGCGACAAGCAGGAAGCCATCGTGCGGATCGCCGAATCGATTTATAAACTTGGTGAAATGTATGAACAACAGCAGCGCTTTAAAGACGCCGCTGCCCAGTATGAGCGCGTTGCATTGGAGTTTTCGGATTCGAAAATCGCCGACGTCTCGCTGTTCAATGCCGGGTTGGCATATGAGAAACTTGCCGAATGGTCGCAGGCGATCCTTATGTATCAGCGGCTGCTCCAGAAATATCTGGCCTCGAAACTGCTCGTTAAAGGGCAATTCAGGAGCGCAAAATGCTATGAGAAACTGCTCCAGTGGGACAATGCCGGTGAGACGTATCTTCGCGTCGTGGCAAATTATCCGCAATCCGACCTCGGGCCGGTCGCGATCTATAACGCTGGTTTTTGTTTTGAAAACGCAGGTAAGCTCGCCGCCTCGGCGGCGACGTTTGAAAAAATGTCGCAGCTCTATCCCAAATCCGAGGAAGTCGCCGACGTGCTTTTCAAAGCCGGCGAGATTTTCGGAAAAATCAAGGACTGGGTGGGGGTAACGCGGGTGAACCAGGAATTCTCGAAGCGGTTCGGTAACGACGCCAATCGCGTGATCCAGGCCCAGTGCATGGTGGGTGTCGCGCTCTATATGCAGAACAAGCAAAGCGAGGCCCTCGGCCAGTTGCAACAGGCCCTTCAGACCTACGTGAAGCTTAAAAACCCCTCTCCGGTCAACAAGTATTACGCGGCCAAAGCGGAGTTTACAATCGCGGAAATCAACCTGGAAATGATGAACAAAGTCGCCCTGTCGCAGCCTCGAGAGACCTATAAACGGCAGTTAAATGTTAAAATGGATGAACTTGAAAAAGCGGTCGCAAGCTATTCACGGGTCGTGGGTTATCAGATTTCGGAATGGACCACGCGAAGCGTGTTCCAGATCGGTCAGGCCTACGAGGATTTTGCCGTGGGGATTTTCAAACAGGAACGGTCCAAAAACCTGCCGCTTGAGGAACGTCTGGCGCTGGAGCTGGGGATCGCCAAGGCGGTGGAGGAATATTTTGTGGGCAAGGCCGCCCATTTTCACGAGCAGAACATCAAACTGGGGATCAAGGAAAAAATCGAGGACAAATATATATTGCAATCAAGGAAGAAACTGACCTCGCTGCCGCTTCTGGCAGGGGAGAATTATCTGGCGCTCGTCGACATAGCGCAGAGTACGGCCAATATCCAGAAGCTCGATGGTTTCGCGCTCATGGCGCGGAAACTCGATATTTTGCAGAAGATAGCGCCGTTCCAGGAACGGGCCATCGGTCTTTTCCTTAAATCCATGGAACTGGGAAGTCAATATCAGGAACTTGACGAGTCCTATGCAAAGGCCTCCGGTCTCATCACGAAAACGTCATTTACCGTAGGGGAAACTTACGCCGATGCCGCGGCGATTGCGCGCGATGCGCCGATCCCGTCGACCTTCGACGCATACGAAGGGTTCGTTTACAAAACCAAGCTGCTCAAACAAATAGAAGGCTATGAAGATAAAGGCCTGGAACATTATCTGCGGACCGTCAAAATCGCCGAAGCGTATAAAATAGATGACGATTATGTAAAACGGACCAAGGCAAAAATCCCCGAACTTCTTTTTGTCCGCGGGCGCTGTTATGATCTGCTTTGTCAAGCAGTCGTCAATGACCCGCCGTTTCCGAAGAATGCCACCGATGCCGAGCGGGAGGAATACCAGGGAAGGTTCGAGGAAATCGGCCTCAGGTTTCAGGAAAATGCCCTTGATGTGTATAAGAATATCTTGACATACGCGCAACAGAGCTATGC
>Ga0182017_10000149_pt1 | contig 54099 bp, 47 predicted proteins | sample 712E3DmetaG_FD_120492 | JGI IMG/M metagenome (GOLD analysis project Ga0182017, IMG submission 120492) | Permafrost microbial communities from Stordalen Mire, Sweden - 712E3D metaG | ecosystem: Environmental > Terrestrial > Soil > Wetlands > Permafrost | place: Sweden: Stordalen | collected... | reverse complement strand
TTCTTCACCATCCGGGTGATCCTTTCGTCTATAGGATTTATCAGAAAATTCACCTATAAACTACTATGATCTCCGGGTGGTTTCTCTCTATATTTCGGCTATTTCATGTGCATAGGTTAGGTACTATGATTCCACAAAAGGAGTGACGGGAAGCCGCCTCCAAGGAACCGGTATCATCAACTCCGTGCGCGAGACGAAACGCGGGACGATCATCTGCGCAGCGGGAGATTACTTTACTGATGGTAATTATATATTTGGGAATATTAAATACGATTATGCGGCGGTCCTTCAGTTTGATTCAACAGGTAAGTTTCTCAGTGGCGCCCAAGCAGGTGGGCAAGGTGGATTTGCTGCGGGAGGATTCTATTGCGAAGAAATATCAACAGGAAATTTTATTGTTTCTGGAAATCAGGCGATTATAAACCTTGATACAACTTTTAAAATATTTTGGGAAAAGAAATACACCTTTAGCCTCGACGGCGTTGGCGCCGAGGTAAACAATATCACGCGATGCAAAATATTGCGCGATGGTACACCAATTGTTGCCGGCCAGGCCTACGAGGGCAATTGCTGGACGAATTTCGGTAAGCTTTATTACGACGCCTGGTGGTCGCCGATATCTTATTCCGGCGGCACGAATTCCGCCTGGGACACCGCCGGATTCCAGGGTGGAAATGATGCGATCTACGATTTTACGCAACTTAACAACGGAAACATTGTATTCATAGGAAGCAGGGCCAATGGCCCCGGCGGGATATGGACGTTTGTGACCGATTCAACAGGCAAAAAACTATTGTGGGAAAAACAAAATCCTATTCCGTATAAATCGAACTCCGGCTCTTCAGCGCGCGGGTATTCAGTTTGTGCTACTGATGACGGCGGGTTCACGGTGGCCGGAGAGTTGATATTAACCGACAGTCTTGGCGGGCATAATGCCCTAGCAGTGCACTTCGTTCCAAAGGCTGCTTCGGCGGTTGTGCGAAGCTATTCCGCATCAAAATCGGTTAATGGTTTTAATGTTCGTATCATGGGATCAAATCTTTTTGTGACAATCTCAATACCAAAGACGTCCGCAATTGTGTCTCTTTTCGACGTTTCGGGCAAGCGCGTTTTTAATGCGACCTCACCCCGGCCTTTGGCCGCCCCTCTCCCACAGTCAAGGGGAGAAGGCAACTTTACGACAATCCAATTCGATATTTCGCACATAGCCAAAGGCGCATACTTGATGCGGGTGAAAGCGGGAGCGGCGGAGCAGACAATGTTAATCCGCGCAATCCTTTAATCATCATACATCAGCGGTTCAGACTGCTACGGGGCAATTATTAAAAGCCCAGGGATGCAACCAAAATGGGAATCATACGTTACGAGTCTTGATCCTGTTTCGAGGGTCGCCGCCGCTATCCAAATGTCATTGGTCGGTATCGGCGTTCCTTGTTTTCGAAGAATTTTTACCAATATCCCATAGCGGTCGGCAATGGCCGCATCGATATTTACTACCTCAACCGCAGGCAAATCCAGAAACCTTAAAAGTGTCTCTCGGTTCTCTTTTTCGCGTTTTCCAAGGCTAAACCCGGCAAAAAGTTCTCCCAACACAATACTCGATAGATATACCGCTTCGGCTTCATCAATACAATCTATCAATTCTTTAGGCTGCAAACCCAGCTTGGAATACGCACATGTGTCCAGGCAAAGTTTCATACTCGCCACATTTCTTTGTCAATTGATTCGAATATCTTGGTATTGCGCTCGAATTCCTGATATTCGTCATGAGACCATAGTCGCAGTGCGCTTTTTACATCACGGTGTTTTTTCATTAATTTCTTTTCAACAGGCCCTATTCCAACAGCCTTTGCAAGCAGCTCAATAGCGGTCTTATTGATGCTTTTACGGGATTCGCGGGCAAGCTGACGAAGGCGCCGCTCAACAGGTATTGGAATTTGCCGGAGGGTAAATGTATTCATTTATGACTCCATTCTATATGCATTGTATGACTTCACTTAAATATACAATTTTTTGCATTTTTTTGCAATTGGTGTTTTTTCCACCTTTTTAAAAGTCATTCAGAAAAATTACGTTTTATTTTAAAAGCATAAATTATACTATTACAAATATTTATTTCGGAGAAAAAAAACAGCTCATGATCCGTCATAAAATTCCCGCTCACCTCCCCGTTTTATTAACACTTATATCTCTTCTTTTTGTCAACTGCCTCCACAAAACCACGCTCGTTCAAAAAGGCATCGACGAACAAACCCTTCATATAGGCAACCAGGTTGAACCGCAAGACCTCGACCCGCAGATTATAACGGGCGTGCAGGAATTTCGAATTATTTCGGCCCTGTTCGAAGGTCTTACCATTTTAGACCCTAAAGATTTGCACCCGCTTCCGGGCGCGGCCAGGACCTGGTCTGTTTCCGGCGACGGCCGGACCTTCACTTTTTTCCTCAGGAAAAACGGGAAATGGTCGAATGGCGAACCAGTTATTGCTTCGGATTTCGTTTTTTCATTTAAGCGCATGCTTTCCCCGCGCCTCGGAAGCGAATATTCCTATATGCTTTTTTGCATGAAAAACGCTGAAGCTTATAATAAAGGCGCGATAAAGAATTTTTCAGAGGTTGGCGTTAAAGCCCTCGATGATACGACGCTCATTATTTCGCTGGCAAAACCCACGCCGTATTTTCTGTCGCTCGTTTCCCATAGCTCGTGGTATCCGGTAAACCCGAAGACCATCCTCAAATTCGGGAGCATGGACGAGCGCGGGACCCGCTGGACGCGGCAGGGAAACATCGTGGGCAACGGCCCCTTTATGCTTGACAAGTGGCATCTCATGACCGTCATCGAATTAAAAAAGAGCCCTTTTTACTGGGACCACGCGAACGTGAAACTCAACCGTCTATGCTTTTACCCCATCGACAACACCCAAACCGAAGAGCGCGCGTTTCGCACGGGCCAGCTCCATATAACCACCTCCCTGCCGCTCAATAAAATCGAGTGGTATAAGGCGCACAATCCGGTTGTGCTCCGGCTTGACCCGTATCTGGCCACCTATTTTTACCTTGTCAATATCAACCGGCCGCCTTTAAATGATGTACGCGTTCGAACCGCGCTTTCCATGGCAATCGACCGGGAAAGCATCGTTAAAAACATATTAAAGGGCGGACAGCTCCCGGCATGGTGCTTTACCCCGCCCAATACCGGCGGCTATACCTGTCCGCCGCAACTACGGTTCGATACCACGGAAGCCCGCCGGTTGCTTGCAGAGGCTGGTTTTTCCGCGACCAAATCGTTTCCTCCGTTCAGCTTGCTGTATAATACCTCCGAAACACACCACACCATTGCCCAGGCAATCCAGGAGATGTGGAAAAAGTATCTGAATGTAAAAGTGAACCTTAAAAACCAGGAATGGAAAGTATACCTGGCCGCGACCCACAGCCAGGACTACGACATCGCGCGCATGGGGTGGTCCGGAGATTATAACGACCCCAATAGTTTCCTTGACATGTGGATAACCGGCGGGGGCAACAATCGCACGGGCTGGTCGAATCCGGCTTACGACACGCTCATTTCACAAGCCTCGGAATGCCTCGACCAAGAGAAACGGTTCGCCTTGTTTCAAAAAGCCGAGAATATCCTGCTTGAGCAATTACCGATCATCCCGATTTATTTCAATACCAACGATTTTTTAGCGGACCCTTCGGTCAAGGGCTGGTATCCGAATATTTTAAACTATCATCCTTATTCGTTCGTGTATTTGGAAAAACAATCTTATACGAAATTGCGTTCACGATAAACATACTTCGCCCCCTGAGGCCCTCGAAGGGTGCGAACCTGCCGGAAGGCAGACAATAGCAATGCTGAAATTCATTTTAAAACGGTTTTTTTTGGAAACAATTCCCTCTTTGCTGGTTATCGCGACCATTACCTTTTTTCTTATCCGCCTTGCTCCGGGCGGGCCTTTCAGCGGGGAAAAAAGCATCGACCCGCAGGTACTGGCGCAGCTTAATGCACACTACGGGCTCGACAAGCCGCTGGTTGTCCAATATGTCAATTATTTGGCGAACGTAAGCCACGGCGATTTCGGCCCTTCGTTCAAATATCCCAACAGAAGCGTCACCGAACTCATCGGCCAGTCGTTTCCCGTGTCCCTGGAGTTGGGGCTTTTCGCACTTATCTTTGCCGTTGTTTTCGGCGTCGGCGCCGGCATCGTGGCGTCGCTTCGGCCCAACACCTTTTCCGACTATGCACCCATGTCAATCGCAATGGTGGGAATTTGCGTTCCGACTTTTGTCCTCGGCCCGCTTTTAATACTGGTTTTCGGGCTGCATCTTGAAATTTTCAATGTATCGGGATGGGCGTTTCCCCGGGACCGCGTCCTGCCGGCGCTGACGCTTGGCATGGCGTATGTGGCTTATATCGCAAGGCTCACCAGGGGGGGCATGCTTGAAATGTTGTTCCAAGATTTTATCCGCACGGCCCGTGCCAAAGGCCTGAATGAATTTCAAGTACTATTCAAACATGCGCTTAAAGGCGGACTGCTGCCGGTCGTTTCTTTTTTGGGTCCGGCGGCCGCGGGTCTTATTACCGGGTCGTTCGTGGTCGAAACAATTTTTCAAATACCGGGACTCGGCCGTTTTTTTGTCATGGCCGCGTTCAACCGCGATTATACGATGATCATGGGCATCGTGCTTTTCTATGCATTTTTGATTATCATGCTCAATACACTAGTGGACATAGCTCTGACCATGCTCAATCCACGGCTTAAATTAAAGTGAGTTTATGAACACATCGTCAATTCCCGTCATGTCAAAAATCCCGAAAGGCTCGTCGCTTTGGAAAGCCGGCTTTCGCAGGTTTTTAAAAAACCCTCTTGGGCTTTCAGGGTGCATTTTTCTATGCATTTTGGCCATACTGTCGCTGCTTGCCCCCTGGATCGCGCCCTATTCGTATGAAGCCCAGGACCTTTCGTTGGGCGCGGTTGGCCCGAATTCTTCCCATTGGCTGGGAACGGACATATTAGGAAGGGACCTGTTTACCCGCGTCCTGTACGGCGGCAGGATCTCGCTTTTAGTGGGGTTCTGCGCGACGGCGGTATCGGTGCTCATCGGAGTGACCTACGGGGCCATCGCCGGATACCGGGGAGGGATACTTGACACAATAATGATGCGTTTCGTCGACGTCATGTACGCGTTTCCCTTCACCATTTTCGTGATCATTCTCATGGTTTTTTTCGACCGGAGCCTGGTTTTACTCTTCGTTGCCATCGGAGCGGTGGAGTGGCTCACCATGGCGCGGATCGTCCGCAGCCAGGTGCTGTCCATTGCCAAACAGGAATTCGTCGAGGCGGCAATCATCATGGGCCTTCCACGGCGCCGCATCATTTTCAGGCATATCGTACCTAATATTTTAGGGCCGGTGATTGTTTATACAACGCTTACCATTCCCGGCGTGATGCTTCTTGAGGCGTTTTTAAGTTTCCTGGGACTTGGCGTGCAACCGCCGGCCAGTTCCTGGGGACTTCTTATCAGGGAAGGGGCGGAATCCATGGAAGAATACCCGTGGCTGCTTGTTTTCCCGGGACTCATGCTTTCTTTGACGCTTTTTTCCCTTAATTTCATCGGTGACGGACTGCGCGACGCATTGGACCCAAGGAGTTCACTGGACTAACTAATGCCATTACTTTCAATTCAAAACCTTTCAACGTCGTTCCACATGCATAGCGGAACCGTGCGCGCGGTTTCGGATGTTTCCTTTGACATTGACCAGGGAGAAATCACCGGGATCGTGGGCGAATCGGGGTGCGGCAAGACCGCCCTGTGCCTTTCGCTGTTGCGCCTTATTCCCCAGCCACCCGGCAAAATCGAGGCCACCGGGATCTTCTTTAAAGGTAATAACCTTTTAACATGTTCCCATGAGGAAATTCGGCGCATCCGCGGAAATCGGATCAGCATGATATTTCAGGACCCGCTTTCCTCGCTTAACCCATATTTGAAAGTTTTCAATCAACTTATTGAACCGCTCCAGGTGCACAGGGGTTTGTCTAAAAAACAGTGCCTGCCGCTTGCACAGGCGGCGCTTGATGAAGTGGGGCTTGGAAATTCAGCAACCAAGCTTTCGGCTTATCCCCATGAATTTTCGGGCGGCATGCGCCAGCGGATCATGATTGCCATGGGCCTCATAACCCAGCCGGACATTCTTATTGCCGACGAGCCGACCACCGCCCTTGACGTGACCGTGCAGGCGCAGATACTGACGCTTATCCGGTCGCTTTTGCGCAAGCATGGCATGTCGGTGATTTTCATTACCCATAATCTTGGGATCGTTGCCCACTTGTGCAACCGGGTCCTCGTCATGTACGCCGGACGTATTGTGGAGGACGCTCCTGTCAGGGATCTGTTTTATCATACCCGGCACCCTTATACGCAAGCGCTTATCAAATCCCTGCCTTCGGCACAAGCGCCGGATGAAAAACTTAAGGCAATTGCGGGACTTCCTCCGGACTTATCTCGACCGATAATTGGTTGTTCGTTTGCGGACCGATGTGAATTCGTGAAAGACTATTGCCGGAATACTCCTATTGAACTTAAGGAAGTTGAAAAAAGACATGCCTCGGCGTGTATGCGAATTATCAATGGGGATTTATTGTCGTGACCGCTATGAATAATCCAATTTTATCCGTAAGCAATCTCTTCGTTTCATTTGAACGCAAACATCCATCGGACGCGCTTCGGGCCGTGGACGGGGTCAGTTTTAATTTGTTTCCTCGTGAAGTTTTGGGGCTGGTGGGAGAATCCGGATGCGGCAAGACAACACTTTCGCGGGCAATAATGGGCCTTACTCCAATCAACAGTGGCAGCGTGGTTTTACGGGGAACGGACTTGACAAAACTACCTGCTGACCAATTAAGAAAGCAGCGGGCGAAAATGCAGATGGTTTTTCAGGACCCCTATGCGTCGCTCAATCCCCGCATGACGGTTTATTCCATGGTTTCGGAGCCGCTGCTTTTTCACCGGAAAATCGCGAGTGCTGATTGCCCGCTGGAAGCCGCGGGGCTTTTAGGAATGGTAGGGCTCGACATCGGATCGATGCGTAAATTCCCCCACGAATTTTCCGGCGGACAGCGCCAGCGCATTGCCATTGCCCGCGCCTTGGCCGTGGGCCCGGAGCTTATCATCGCCGATGAGCCGGTGTCGGCCCTGGATGTTTCGGTCCAGGCGCAAATCCTCAATCTTTTATCGGACCTGCGAAAAGACATGGGCCTTGCAATGCTTTTTATTTCCCATGATTTGTCGGTCGTACGGTACATTTCCGACCGGATTGCGGTAATGTTCAACGGTAAAATCGTTGAAATCGGCATGCGCGACGAAGTATTCGGATCGCCGCTTCATCCCTATACACAGGCTTTGCTTGCCGCAATACCCGTTGCGGACCCCGACCATTCCTATTCAGCGCCCCTGCAACCGGCCTTTTCCAGGCAGCCCTCGGATGAAGAACTCGATAAAGGCTGCCCCTATGCGGAGCGTTGCCATTACGCGCTATCGAATTGTAAAACGATTGTTCCCCTGCTTGAACCGATAATGGAGGGAGAAACACATAATGCGGCGTGTATCAGGAAACATGAATTTAAGGTATGAGCGGTTAAAGTATTATTCCGACGGATTTTCTAATTGTTCCTTAAATTCTCCAGATATGCTTCCCGGTAGAAAAACAGCTTCGGGTCCGTCAACTTGTAATAGCTTTTCCCGAAATTGAGGCCGTCGCCCGACAGGCTTCTTATGCCATACCCTACGTGAACATGCGGGCCGCTTGTCTGGCCTGTTAATCCTATGGTGCCGACGGTCTGCCCTTTCTTGACCGGTTCGCCGGTCCTTAAAAAACGTTCGTTCATGTGCGCGAAAAATATGATCGAACCTTCACGCAACACGCCCAGCATCCTACCGGCGGACTTGCTGTCGTGCTGCACCGCGATGCCGTCGATGGGGCTTAAGATCTGCGCGCCGAGTTTTCCCGCAACGTCTATACCATAGTGGGGTGAACCGCCGCCCATTCCACGTTCACACCAGTCTCCGGTAACGTAGGCGCACGAGTCCTTGACCAGCGACATGAAAAAGGCGTATACCGGCTGGAGTTGTTTTTCGCGCGGATTTACAATATGGGATGGAGGGTAAAACGTGATCATGGTGTGCGCGGGAATACAGTCGGGATTCATGATTTTCGGCTCATCGGGCATCCGGGTCTTATTATGAACGTCGACCACTTCCAAAACGTATTCATTGACGTCGTTATAAGCAGGCACCATGGCCCGGTATCGGCAGATCACGTACTTTGCCCACCGGTAAATTGACGCGCCGTCGCTGAACGAATGGGTGATGAAGCCCATCGACGGGTCGATGAGCTGCTGCGGCGCTATCGGCCTCGGCGCGAGCGAATTGGACGCGGGGAAATTCATGCCCATGATCGCAAGCACGATGATGGCCGCAAGCGCTTTATACGCCGACGACGCGCTCCCCGCGACCCTGAGGCCCAGGCGGCGCCGCGGCCTGGGGACCGGGCTGTTGAGCACATATTGCACGCGCCGCGCAAGCTCTTCAAAGGCCTTGGTTGCCGCGGAATACTGGTGATACTGATGTACCGACTTGCCTTCGTCCTGTGCGTCGCGGATGATGGCGGAATCCGGGATCTCCAGATCGAACATGATGGACTGGGGAATGATCGATACCCCGCAATCGGACCGCACGAGCACCTGTTCGCACAAACCGTCGAGGAACCTGCGGTTCTCCATCATCGTGCGGGCCTTGCCCTTGATTTTTGAGTCTTCCTTGCCGAAGACCTCGTTTTTAATGATGCGCACCCTCACGGCCGGGTCTTTCTCCGCCATATTTTTAACGTTGATCAAGTAATCTTTTAAGCTTTTTGTCGATAAAGCGTTTAAGGTCACGGGGATCAAATTGAGATTGCTTGACATGAAAAGAAGCTTGGTGAGCCTGTTCCATACCGATGGCGTGTCGAGTACGATGTATTTATAATAAGCGCGGCACAAATTGAGATTGTACTTGAAATTCTGCAAATGAAAGAAAAAAAAAGGCTTGAACAGGTCCGAATTGGCCGGGATAAGGTCCAGACAGGGATGGATATTCAATGACAGTGAAGTAAGGTCCCCGCAACCGACGATCTGGGCGAATGCTTTCTCCTCAATCCGGCGAAGCAGGGCCCGCGTCCCGGAAAGCAAAGAGGCGTTATTATTGCCGGCAATGCGGTCCGCTGAAAAACGTCTTCGAAAAAGTTCCCATGAAGAATACTCGACAAGCGCCGGGTCTTTCCCAAGCGCCACCGTGGCGCTTCCCTGCACATCCAGATCGATGAGAAGCGTCGGGCCGCGCATAGAAAATGCCGCCGCCAGATTAGTGGCGACCGTTGATTTTCCCACACCGCCTTTAATATTGGCTACATGAACAATCCCGCCATTGTCAGAATCGGCAAATATAAGTGTCTTGTGCGATTTGGTATTCATATTTCATGAACGCCGCACCACGGTGGAACGGTTTAAATACTTTCGGATGCCGCTTCAACAACTGCTTTGGGATCGCTCGGTTTAGTTAGAATACGGTCCTTGTCGTGCCGTGGCCGGTTGGCAAACGCGGAAAAGTTCGCGGGTGAATTATAAACAATAAGAGGCATCTGTTCGATCCTTTTAGGGATCTTAAAATAATTGTAGATGGACCTGCCGTGGTTCCAGGTATCGAAATCAAGGCAGACGAGATGCGGGGATTGCTCTTCCATTGCGGTCAGAAATTCATTGCTTCCCGAACACTGCACCACTTTATGTTTGCCCTTTTCCAAGGCCTCGGCAATCTGGTTTTTACGGCTCTTCACTTCATCCATAACGAGTATTTTCATTCATTTCCTCCTTTATATCATATCATAAAAAATTGCAAAAGTACATCATGATTTTTCATTGGCGCGGATTTCGGTAAGAAGATTCTCGGCTTTCTGTTTATATGCGGCAGCCGCAGAAACCGTATCGGCGATGATTTTCTGACAGAATTCCTTTGCTTCCCCGAAGCTTTTGAGTTCTTTACTTATAAGGGCGGCCTTCCATGCCAGTTCCGGGCCGCGGTATTTGAGCCTTCCGTCATCCGCCGCCTTCTTTAAAAATTTCAACGCTTCCTGAAGATTGCCCTTGGCTTCATAGCATGAGGCAAGGCCCTCCAATGCGCTGGCCCCGACAAAACCGGTCCGGGCGCTGCTGGAAACGGCGGCGTTAAACCAGGTGATCGATTCGTCGTAGCGCTGCTGGCGTAAAAAAATGTGGCCGAGTATGTAAGCGCTGTAAATTGCCTGGGGTGAATTTTTATTATTGTCGACGACGGTTTTAAAACCTTCAACTGCTTTGTCAAGGGTTACGGCGCCGCCGGGAGCGTTTGACGAGGTGGCTTCATAGGCGATGAGGGCCTTTCCGAAGGCCTCCTGCGCCTTATGGACGCTTGATTTCCTCACCGTATTGTAAATTGTCAATCCGCCCAACACGAGCAGCGCTCCAACCGCGACGCCCATCATGACGTTGCCCTGCCCGACAAAAAAATCCTTCGCCCGTATGATGAATTCCATGACGGGGTCAGACCTCATTTCCTGTTTCTTTTTGCTATATTGAATATCCACCGGGCACCTCCATCGGTAAAATGTTATCTTTTGCCATAAAAAAAACGGCCTTCCTTGCCGCTTGCCTGTACAAAATGGTTCTTCCCCGCTATAAAAGTCAAATTTACCGGAATATTCGGAACATACGGCCCGTCGGCCAGCCTGTTTCTAAACAAATTATTAGCATTGGATTATCGTCTACAGGTGAGCGCGCGCAGCAAAGGCAAAACCATAAAAATAATTATGCCAGGATTTGTATTTCATTATCCTCTGTGCATTCTTTTGTCATCATTGTATAATCTTACTTTATGGACATTTTCAAAACTACCGGCAAAATAAGCGATATTCACGCGCAAAACGAGCTGCTCAAGGCCCAGCTCATGAATAATTCGCTCATTTATGAGTTGACAAAGGTCATGTATTCCTGCACGGACCAGGAAAGTATCACAAAAACCGTTCTCCTCGGCATCCAGGAAATCATCAATTTCAACCGGGTGATACTCTTCGATATAGACCGGAAAAATTTCCTGATACGGCCGAAGTCATGGGTCGGCGTTCAGGACGCGCAGGTCAAGGATTTTACCATCACTTTAGGGTTTGAAGGCGGGGACGTCACCGACGCGATTTTCCTCAACAGGCACATTGTCGTCGAGGACCCTGACAAAGCTACCGATCCGTTCTTAAAGATGCTGCAATCGTCTTCCTATCTCGTGGTACCGATCATCAGTAAAGCCACCCGCAAATGCTGGGAGGTAAAAAACTGTAATAAGATGACCTGCCCGGCGTATGGCGGGTACAATCCTTACTGCTGGAGCGTTCCCGGGGCCGCGCAATGCCTTAACAATGTAACGGAAAACGAGAAACGCAAAGCCTGCATCGAATGCGCCTGCTTCAAAGTTGAAGGGGTTTTCTGGATGGACCGGGCCGGGCGGGACGTGCCCATAACGAGCGACGACATCACCATGCTCACGGCAGTGACGAACCAGGCCGGCCTTATCCTTGAAAACTTCCGAATTTTCAACGCCCTGGAAATCGCCAACAACGACCTCCAGAAAGCGAATGAACAGCTCAAACAGGTCAACCATGATTTACAAGTTGCGCAATCTAAAATCCGCGCCGACCTCGACCACGCGCGGACCATTCAAGAGGGGCTTTTGCCGCAGGACCTCATCAGCACCAAAGGGTTCACCGCGGTCGCCAGATATATTCCGGCGGACGCGGTGGGCGGCGATTACTATGATGTTTTTAAAATTTCGGAAAATTTTTACGGCATTGTCGTGGCCGACGTGTCGGGCCATGGGATTTCCTCGGCGCTCATCATGTCCATGGTCAAGGTCCTGCTTAAAACCTATGCCCTGAGCCAGCGCTCGCCCCAGAAAACCCTGGAAATCATTAATCAGACCTTTCTCACGGAAATAAAAACCGATAATTTCGTCACCATATTGTATGCCATTCTGGACACTTCGGAGCATAAAATATGGTACACCTCCGCCGGGCACTGCCCGGTGCTGCTTTTGAATAAAAACACGAAACAATGCACGCATATCAAGGCCGACGGCCTTTTTCTTGGGATTTTCCCCGACATGATGCTCAAGGAAACCTGTTATTCCTATCAAACCGGCGTTGAACGGTTCGTGCTGTACACCGATGGATTGACTGAAGCGAGGAATAAATCCGAACAGATGTGGGACCTCTCCCATCTCGAAGGGGCCGCGCTGGCCTCCGTGGACCGCCCGCCCGCCCAGGCAATCGAATACATTCTCAATGACCAGAAAACCTTCTGCGGCGCCGACCAGGCGCCCGAAGACGATATCACGCTGTTGGTGATTGATTTATAGGAATGTGGGAATTTGTATAATCGTTCGGACGGTAGTGTTCTATAAATTTGATCTATTTTTGTTCCAATATTTTTTATCCCTAACGCCAGGCTTAATTTGCCGGTGATAAGCCCGCCATTTTCAGCCGCGCCAACTTGGTTAAAGTATTCCTGAAAAACAAGAACTCACTAAAAGCAACATCGTGGCACTTGTACTGAGCCTTTGTCGAAGTAAACGCCCCCGAGTTAAAATTGAAGCCGTTGTTAGAGCTTGTTTTGTATTGTTATTATAATTATATTTGATCTATGCCTTATATTTCTTTCGAATGGGATAATAATAAGAATAAAGCTAATATTGTTAAACATGGCATATCCTTCGAAGAGGCACAAACGGTGTTTTATGATGAATATGCACGATTAAATCCGGATTATTCCCATTCTGTATCTGAGGATCGTTTTCTTATGCTTGGTTATAGTTCTAAAGCTCGACTCGTTATCGTTTGCCATTGTTACCGAACTAAGAACGAAACAATCCGAATTGTTTCCGCACGAAAGGCTTCAAAATTTGAAACGGTGCAATACTTTAAATTTAACAAAGGTGCTCAAAAATGAAAACAAATTACGATTTTTCCAATTCCATTAAAAATCCTTATATTAAAAAATTGAAGAAACAAGTGACTATTCGTCTAGAAACCGACACTATTGAATATTTCAAATCTATTGCCGCAGACGCTGATATTCCATACCAAAAATTGATTAATTTATTTCTTCGCGACTGTGCTGAAAATCATAAGAAACCTGAAATTCAATGGAAACCACACAGGCGACGCGCTGCATAATTTTTTTTCATAAATTTCTTCATTTTTAGCTCTAACGCCCGTGTTAATTTGCGAGCGATATGCCCGCCAGATTCCGTTTGCAAACCTTAAAACTTTCGAAGAAAATCCAATGCCCGCGACCGCCCGCGAGTCATAATTGAACACGTTGTTATGTTGTAAATATTCTGTTTTGTATTTTTACCAATTCTTTTCTTTTTCAATATTAATTATTGAAGCGAAAAGGTCATCTGTGGTTTTATTAAAAAATGGTTCTACATAATTCCATTCCATACTCATGTTTGGTCCAGCTAATCCAGGTCTGTTGTCGCTTTCAATACTTTCATATCTTATTCTTATTTTTCCATCTTTAATATCAACAATTTGAGTATATCTAAAATATCTTACTACGCCTAGCGCACAAGGGGCAGAACCGATTCCTTTGCAAACAATTTGACCATTTTCTTGGTCTTTGAGTTAAATTACATTGTTCGCTGAATTATATGCTCTTGCTACCCAATTCATAGACCGGTTAAATAAATCTGATTTTGATATGCCTTGAAATTCTTTTATTTTTTCTAATGCCTTTTGTTGTTCAATCGTTGGATTTGGAGTTGGAATCATCCCGGCACAACTGAAAAGAAAAAGGCAAGACGCTACGAAAAAGACTGACGAATTGAAACGCATAGTTTCTCCTTTTTTTATTGTTTTAATTTCAACATAACGGGTGGAGCTGAGCATTTGCCGCCGCAGGACTGCGGCCGGGATCACCCGGCCAAGCAGACCTGGGACGGCAATACGATCGAGCGGGATGTTCGGGGGCGCATTTTTGCGCCGACGTAACATTCCCGGGAGAGCGCAAACTCGGCTCTGAATTCTACCCTTGATAATTCCTTTTGGACGGATTATTGCCGAATCTTAAATAAACTATCTATTCCCGAAACGAAAAGCAAATAGTATGTCGTGTGGGTAAAGCGGCAACGCCGGCAGACAGCAAATAAGTAGAGAAGGCCACGCCGCGGCGTCTCTATTACAAACGGGTGCATCACCCATGCATCCTGGTCAAAACCCGAACCGAAACGACATGTTGGCAACGGGAAACACATCGAGCGTATTATATTCATAAGCGCCGTCGAGCGTGATGTATTTGCCGAACATGGATTCCGTTTTTACGTCAAGGCCAAATCCCGCGGTAAAAATCCAGGGCGCATCAAAGGACGATTGTCCCAAGGCCCCGAGCCGGACCTTGAAAAAGCTGAATATTTCCTGTTCAACGCCTCCCGAATATTTCCAGGGCTGGTCTGAATACAGCGGCACTTGTCCCTGACAAATAAGAAACGTGCCGTATCCCACGCGATAGGTGCCGCCTAATTGCAGGATCGTCGGTTCATATTCAATGTACTTGGTCCCGGTCGTCGTATTATCGACTTTTTGGATCGTGGGCAAGTCTTTAAACACGAGCCCGAAACGGATGTTATCGGCGAACTCGGTGAGCAGCCCCACATCCAGCCCCGCAACAAATGTTTTCTGGCTCGCGGTGGCGTCTTCGCTTTTCGGCGAAGTTATGCTGCCGAGTTTTATGGAGGCGCCGATTGAAAACGGACGGAAAAAAAGAAAACGCTGATTGAATTTATAGGCATAGGAAGAAATAAAGTACAATTCATCTTGTAAATGCGTATAGTCGCCGCTGTACAATACGCATTCTCCAAACCCGATTTCCCGCGTCGCTTTATTTACATACGATGCAACAAAATTATTTATTAAATTAAAACGATACTGATACCCCAAGGCAACGTCTTGATGGGACAGCCACGCCATTCCCGCGGGATTATACAAGACCCCGTAGGCATCGTCGGACGCGGCAACATACTGGTCCGCCAGGCCCGCGGGCCTACCAAAAAAGGGGACGTGAAGCGTGCTGGAAACCTTCCCCGTCATCGACACCGTGTCAAATTGATGGCTCAGGTTGAAATCCTTCAACCCTCCGTTTACTGCCGCAAACAGGAGGCCTAAACCGATACAGATCCCCGATGAATAGAGCATTTGCTTTTCGTTGTGCACCTCAGGCCCGAAATAGTCCCGCATTTTTGCGGTGTTCGGCGCTTGCAGGCCGTGCAACTTTGTGACAGCAATTTTTAAAAGATCGATAGCGCCCACGCCCGGCCCACCTTCAAGATTGACATGTTCGACGGTTTGCTTGCTGGGAATATCGATTAAAAAAAGCCGGACCCCGAAGGACCCGCTGTTTTTGTCAATGCTTCCGTACATCATCCTGTCAAGTCCCAGCGAGCTTCCTATCTCAACCACGCAGCGCGGGTCAGTGCAATGCGAAGGAAATTTCTGTTTTATTTGCTTGTAGGAATTCTCGAGGTCGGCCTGGCCGTACACCTTGTAAAAACCCATATCAGACACGATTTGGATTACATCGCCATTAATAGACGACGCAAAATTTTCGTCGGCGCCCGTAACCAAAAGGTTAAGCACGCCGATACGGATTTTTGATTGCGCCGCGGTTTCCTGTCCGAAACAAAATGAACTCAAAAAGACCACGATAATTGTCAATTTCCAAGGTATTGAACTCACTTTTCCCTCCGTATTACTTGAATTACTTTCGTTTTATTACGGCGCAGACGCCTCTTTCGAAAAAACGCTATTTTATCAACACTACCTGTTTCATATAGTTCTTTTCTTTGCCGCTTTTATCCTTAATTGTCAATAAAACAAAGTATCTGCCGTTTCTGCACATTTTATTTCCTGTCATGACAAACGAATTTTCATCGACTTTCCATTCTACATCGTTGTCGTTTGTTCTGCCGTCCCACCACAGTTGGTATAATTGCATTTTAGCGGCGCTCGGCAACACTACACCGCAAACTTTATCACCAACGACGTTGTAAATCCGGACCGTGACTTTTGGGACCGTCTGGTCCTGCGCGTCAAGAGTGAAGGAAATACAGGTGCCCTTCGGGGTGTCCCTTCCAAGCCGAAGCGCCAGCGATTCGAAGTCCGAGGCCCGTTTATCGGGTGAAAACGGATTGGGCAGAATCGACAGCGTGCTTGTCAAGTCCACGGACTGGGTGAGCACCGCGTAGCGGGAGAAATGCGGGACATACGCGCTGACCGTTTTGCCGCTACCGCCCGCCTGGGAATTGGCAAGCGGCTTCCACTGGAGGCTGTCGGTGTTCCACAGCCCGATGCAATACTTATGCCCGGCCGTCGCCAATCCAGCTATGTCAAGTACTAACTGTATGCTGTCGCCGCCTTTCACCTGGAAAACCACGCCATTCTGTTCGGATATGTCGTATGCGGACCCCACGACAGTGTAGTGCCCCGACGATATTTCGAGTTGGTTTCGTAACAACGGGACGGCTATAACGAGCTTACCCGACTTGTCGGCCGGAACAATGCTGTCCGGGAAAATAATCGTACAGCCTTGCAGGTTACTGACGGTGTCCGGCCGGCTGTTTGCCGTGATAATATTGTCCACCTCCAATCCGAAGGCTTTGTCATTCGGTCCCACGGCATTATATTCACCGGTTATCCCGGTTGTTTGCGCATAGATCCTAACTGACCCGGCAAAAATGCCCGTGGGCTTGAAAACGCCCGTCGAACTGATTGTTCCGGCGCCTTGCGGGGAAACAATCCATTGCGGTGATATGGTAAGCAGTTTTTTATTCGCATCCACGCCTTCCGCAATAAACTCCGCCTGTGACAGGGCCGAGGTCGTTATGGGCAGCGGATTGCCCGCATCAATTCTGCGAACATTAATGGCGGTGAGCGGTTTGCTTGACACATTAAAAAATATCGAAACATTCGGCGCGGATGCCAGCCCGGAAGCGACATGCTGTTTGACCGTGTCAATCGTCACTTTCAATTGGACCGGCACTGCCGAAGAATCGCCACCGGTGGCAATGGTTATTTCCGTGCCTGACGAATCGATAAAACGGGTCCCGGTTGGCGCATTGATAAGTTTCCATTGGATCGCCGCGTCCGGAATTGTTTTCGGAGAGAACGTGGAACCGGCATAACCCTGCAATTTTATCACAATTTGGCTTTTTGCCGCAAGCAGGATCGTGTCGCTCGAAGAGGGAATGAGCTCCAGTTTCGAAAGTCTGCTTGTATCGGGGTTGACATAGGTATTGAATGTTTGACTCGTTCCGTATATATCATTGCCGCGGAAAGCCTTGAAATAGTAATTCAGAATACTCCCGTCTTTGGGAGGATGGAATTTGAACGAATATGCCAGTGAACGGGATTTATTTACAAGCATCGCGTAGCTGAGGGCGTTGAGGTCCCTGAAGAAAAGCGCAACGGAATCGAGCGTGTCCGGCGCCTGTGAATACAGGCTTACGCTTATGGAATCGTTTATGATAGTCACTATTCGGGCGGTCGAATTGACCACCGGAAGATCAATGCTGTCAATATGAAGACTTTCCGCATTTTGCACGGTAAAAATATGATACGACAGATCCACGATTGAGTCGGTGGAATCGGCCGCCATGCTAGAGACCGACACGATATAATCGCCGCCGCCGGCATTGGTCAGGGCCTGGTTGACCTTAAGATTTTTTTGCAGCGGCGATCTTATTTTTATGGTCGCCGTCGTATCGCGGCCTTTGTTTACCACCCACCGTATGGTTTTTTGCCCGGGACTCATATAAACCGTAAGGCTCCCGGCGTCATGGGTTTCATCGACCCTTGTCCTTCCCTGGGAAATATATAGCGTGTCCTGGAGTTTTACGGAATCCATGAAGAAACCGGGTGCGCCTGCCCTGATATAAACGGTCCCGTCGGAAAGGTTCCGTATTTCAAAATAACCGTTGGCCTGGCTTGTCGCGGCAGCGACAACCTGACTGGTAAGCGGGTTTAAAAGCGTAATGGTCGCGCTGCCGATTGCCGTTTTGGAACTGCTCATTTGAACTGTTCCGGTAATCATTCCAAGACTTTGCAGGGTATCGTTATAGGTCATGGTACTTCCCGGTTTTGTCGAATCCGGTAACAATTCCATTTTGGAAATGAATCCCGCCGCGGTCCCCATTGACTTAAAATGCCGGGCGCCCGGCACGCTGATCCCGAAATCACCATACGTGGCGTCGGACATCGTTGTAAATGTATCGGGCGGCGTTTTGCCGGTGTCGATGAACATGATTGTTGCCTTGGTAATAGGAGCATATATTCGTGAGTTGCCTACCCACGTGGCGCCCACCACGCTGCCCTTTATCATCGCGGCCCCCGAGGGCATGACAATGGAAAGTTGCATGGAATTTGAGACCGTGATTTGCTTATTGTACGATGTAAACCCGACTTTTACGGCCTGGATCGTGTACGTGCCGGGGCTGAGCGAAAATGAAAACAGACCGCTTTGCGGGGTAGACGCCAATTCACCGACAACCTGTCCGCCATCATTCAAAATTTTTACGTCGGCCCCTAAAATCGGTTCACTTTTATCATTGGTGACGGTCCCCGATAATGAAAATGGATTCAAAGCAAGAGTAATATTGCCAAACGAGAAACTCTGTCCGAAGGTGACGGTTGCGGGTTTGGGTTGGGCGGCCACATATCCCGTTTTTTGGGCCCAGACGACCCAGGAGGCCTCATAACAGTTCACGATGAAACTTCCCAGAGCGTCGGTTTGCGTTACCACCGTATCGTTCCGGTCGGAAACCGCATAAACAGCGGCCAGGTTTATGCCGTTATTAGTATTGTCAACCACTTTTCCATAAACCGTCGCATCGGGTCTTTTAAGGTAAAACGTTTCGGTTATATGGGCCCCGGAATCGAGCTGGATTGTTTTAATCAGAGATTCAAAACCGCTTTTTATCGCGGTGACGCGGTAAGAACCTTTGGGACGATCTCGATTGAGATATCCGTTAAAATCGGTATAAAAAAGCAGCGGGGCTTCCAAAGACCCGCTGAGTACCTCAACCTGCATTTCAACGGCCCCGACAATCGACTCAATAGTGTCCTTGATTATGCCGCCCGGGATCGAAGTCGTGGTGATGATTTTTTCTTTTGTGTAAAACGTCATTGTCCCGGTTGCCGGATCGGTATAATCAAAGCCGGACGTGTCTCCCGAGGTGCTGGCCCCCTTTGAGTCAATCGCAAATACCTTCCAGGTATAATGGTTTTTTGTCAATACCGAATGCGTATTAATCGTGACATAACCCGTATCGGTGGTGTCGAGTACTCCGTTACTGCCGGTAAAGGTACCGGCGGTCAACTCATTCGACCAGACTGCCATCTGAGCATTCACCTGCTCAAGCCCTGAGCTAATATACAGATAAATTTTAAAGGTGTTCGCCTTTGGATCGAGGTTTGTCCATTTAAAGGTTATAACGCTGTCTTTGTCCGACGTGAGTACGACGCTTTTAGGAGAGATGTTCCGCGGTTTTGCAAGCGGCTTTCCCTTGACCGTAAAGCTCATTGGAAGGCCGACTTTTGACGATGAATAAAGCGGGCTGTTTTTATAGGTATTTAAAACGACCCAGAAATACGTTTTGCCGGGGGAAAGGGGCGGCGGCGTCGCGGTGAGCATTCCGGAAGGATCGGGAGTTCCATACACGAGCTGTGTGTTCGGTGTAATTGCCTGCCAGCTTATGCTGAGTCCCTGCAGGTTAACTTTTCCATTAGCAGTGTCGATGTTGAGCGCCTCATCCGAAAGTATCAGATCATAATAAGGCACGCCGGGGTTTGCCTGCCACTGAAAGGTGGGCGTAAGCTCGGAAATGGTGTCCGTCGGCCCGAGGGTTTTTACCGGGGTAGGCGTTTCTATGGCCATGTCCATTTCGTTGGAAACAAGGACCGTGTCTTTCCCGAGTATCGTGGTTTTCAGCGCGACCACATAGTAAAAAAGCCCATACCCCATGCTTGACTGATCGGAAGCTTTAAAAACAATCCTTCGCTGGGGGATCGGTCCGGGAATGAAAATGTTGTTCTGATAAATTTTCGAGCTGTCGGCAAGGGTTTGCAAATAAAATTTGTCGATTTTATAGTGATAGTTTTCGATTTTTGACCCGCCGGGAGAACGATCAAAATAAATCGCTCCTGAATCCGGCGCGACATACGCGGGTTGCCCCGGAAGGCTTGGACGGGCAATACCGGTCCATCCGATGGTGTCAAGGTCACCCGATGCCTTGACCACCTTTGGAAACATGGTCAGGATATATGGGGTTGACTGCTGCGCCCATATGCCACAGACGAACACGACGACAAAAAGCGGAACAATTCGTTTCACCATCATGGAAATGTCCTTTCAATATCGATTGGCCGCCGTTTATCAGTGGCCATAATTTTTTTATCCTGATAATCCTTTAATTCTGGCCATCCTGATCAAAAATGATAAATGATCCCTGTCTTGAACGCGGGCAAGGGCAGCAAATCCAATTCAAACCCAAGTTGTGTTTTTGCTCCGAGCGCGGCGCCCAGATTCATGATCGGAAGCATTGCCGCATCGCCCCATTTTAATTGTTTCATGGAACCGGTAAAGGCGTTTCCAAGAATGTGCTTCTGGTCATTGATGCGGATATCCATGGTAAAAATTCCCATATTCAAAAACGCCGAATACAAATTCACATTGAGCATGATTATATTGTCCACCGTAATTCCAACGTCCAGATCAACGGACCGTTTGGTCCCGCCGGTGCTCAGGGACTCCGCATGGGCATGATACATTTCGATATCGCCGAAAATCTTGGTATAGGACAATCTGACTTTCTCCCGGATCACGTCAAAGGAAATTGTATGTCCCGATGGCAGCTTGAATTTTGCGTCTTCGTCCGTTGAATAAATAACGCTGTCGGTTTTTCCCTGCTGCAGGTCGCTGAGGAGGTTTGAAGAGATGAGTTTCTGGGGATCTTGAATGTCGGGGCTTATTTGGAATGTTTGCTTGTCGATAAACGTGGGCAATCGATAGTCAGCCTTAAACGTCCCATGCGCCTTGGTATCAATCCCAAACCGCGAAGTCAACGTGAACCGCCACAATTCCAACCCCAGAGAATAGGACCAGGCCTCGGCGGAATAATGCCCGCTTGCCTCGCCGTACAAACTCTGGTGGGGATAATTAATGTCCTTTTCGAGCGATAAAGAGCCGCTGCCCAGCCCGCCGATTCCGGCGGCCGCGCTCCCGCTGTTGTCGGCGCTTTGGTTAACTTTCACGTTTCCTAAAATGTCCGCGTCCATTTTAGCAAGCATATCGATTTGAAAAATGTGCCGGTGAATGTTAATCGCCATAATAAGGTTTTTATTGGCCTTATACGCATACCCGAAGGTCATGGTTTCCCAACCCAGAGTGGCATCGATGGGAACATTGACCGCGCCAAGCATTTTCAAAGCAATGTTTTGTGTCGAACCGTTGCTTTTCATGGTCGTGTCGTAGCCCATCATGATGTTGGTATTGCCCAGAACATTCATATAGTTAAGGTACACGTTTTGAATATTTGAAAACGTCGCGACGCCGCCAAGCATCGGGACGTCAACCCGTATCGTCATATTTGCATATTGCTGGGCCGAAGCCTGGGGCTGGAATGTTCCCCCGCTCGTGGGGTCCTGGGAAAGCTGCTTTGACATTTGTGACCAGATATTGTCCGCGGTGGCTTTTGGAACAAGCCCGCTTTGTTCGAAGGGTATATTGATGCCCACATAGCCTTTGGCAAAATCAAATGATACGTCGGTGGGCGGCCGTAAAAGGTCGTAGTTGAAGCCAATGGTAATTTTGGCGTTGAGTGACGGTGGCGTGAGGCTCGCGTTCAATCCGCCCGGGACCGAACTTTGTCCGTGGATGGAGGAAATGAACAGCAGCACGACCGAAAATACGACGACTTTTCTTATCATCATAAAAAATCCGCCCTTCTATGAAGCAAGGGAAAGTAGCATTGGTTATTATATCGCCATCGGTTTAAATATGTCAAGTGGAAAAAAAGTATAGGGCGGTGTATTTATGTACGTTAAAAACCGCAATAACAGAGAGGGCTATTATTTCAAATACGCTGATAATTTCCCGGACAGGAGAAGCGCTATTTCATCCGCGGGACGGTTATAGCCTTCTTTTTCAAGGGTAGTGCAGAATTGTTCATGGTCTCTTCCCTTCCGGTACGAAGGTTCCCGGAGCGGATGGGTCGTGTATCTGGCCATTAAAGAAATGTCCGGAGACACCATAAGCGAGGACTGGTAAAAATAAAGGTCCGGGGTACGCTTAAGATAGAGCGAGCTTCCAAGGATTTTTTTCCCATGTATCGCCAGGTCGCTTAACCCCGTTTTTTGAATGAACAGCAATCCTTCAGGGTCAAGAAGTGAAATCATTCCATCGTGTATTTTTGAAAAAATCAGCGCTGGGCCCTGGGATACAAAACGCCGCCCTACAACGATGGTTATGACCATGCCCGGCGACAGTACAACCACGCCGCCACCGCTTCGACGAAGCGAAACAGCCACATTGTCGCGCAGGCACGTGTCGGAATAAATTTCCTTGTCCGGTTTGCAGGCAGGGCCGTATACCACTTCAACGGCCTCTTGCACGTACGAAAACACGAATGGTTTCGGCCGCTGCGACCCGTACAGGAAAATCGCGTCGTTTTTCCGGGACGGATCAGGAAATTCGGGTCTGGAAAAACCGGGCGAGCTGGCTGAGGACGTCTGCTCTTTTGTCAAGATATTCGATTTCGTGACAGGCTTTCTGTATAAGTTGTTGCGCATAGCGTTTGGACTCCGCCATTCCGCATACCGAGGGAAACGTCACTTTGCCTTTTTCCCGGTCGCTCCCCGCGTCTTTGCCGAGCTGCTCGGTCGTGCCTTCTTCGTCCAAAATATCATCGACCACCTGAAATGCAAGCCCAACGTAATCGGCATAGGCCGAGAGCCTCTGAATGTCCGGCTCAGTGGCGTTTGCCAGAAACGCCCCGGTCCGCACGCAGGCGCGGATAAGGGCCGCGGTCTTGTTTTTGTGGATATATTCCACGACTTCCCTGGTGGCGGGTTTACCTTCAGACTCGATATCGACCACCTGACCGCCGATCATTCCCTCGGTGCCGAGCGCACTGGCTACTTCCCTAATTATATCCACCCGGCCTGTTTTAGCAAGGCACTCGAAGGCAAAAATGCACAAAGCATCCCCGCCCAACACCGCAAGGCCTTCGCCGAACACCTTGTGCGCGGTGGGTTTTCCCCGTCTTAAATCATCGTCATCCATACAGGGCAAGTCGTCATGGATAAGCGAGAAGGTATGGAGCATTTCGATCGCGGCGCACACTAAAAGCGTGTTTTGGTCCCCGAAGCTCCCGCCGCAGGCCTCATGGGCGGCCATGACGAGCGTCGGCCTGACCCGCTTTCCGCCGGCAAAAATGCTGTATCGCATAAGCGCGTGGATTGATCCGGGATAGGTTTTCTCCGCGGGTAATAGGCGTTCCAACGTTTCTTCGGTCAGTTTTGCAACGGAGGCCATGTACACTTTTAAATCAGTCATCGGAAGGCCCCTCTTCGCTAAGCGCGTCCTGGCTGCTCCCGAGAATTTTTTCGATGAATTCGCCGTTTTCTCCTTTAAGAAGCTGCTTTAATTTCCCCTCGGCGCTTTTCAAATGCGAATCGCAGACGCGCATCAAGGCAACTCCCTGCTCGAAGTTTTCCAAAGCGCCGGACAGGGTCAAATCATCGCGTTCCAATTGCCCGATGATCCGCTCCATTTCCTTAAGGGCTTCTTCAAAGGTCATTTTTTTTCCGGATGCCACATTTTCTCCTCTTCATAACAAAACTACTATCCGCAAAGAGAACAATGCAACTTCTCTAACGCCTTGGTAAACTTTTATTATTCAACAGCTTCCTCGATTTCAGCTGTGGCTCTGCCTTTAAAAAACCTAATGTCGACTCGGTCGCCTTTCGACACTTGATCGGAACTTTTTATCGTTTCGCCCTTAGCATTTGAAACAACGCTGTATCCTCGCGCCATGGTATTGAGGGGGCTGAGCGTATTAAGCCTTGAAGCAACATGGATGCTGTGATTCGTAAAATTCTTGAACGCATGGTAAAAAGATCGATTAATGCTATCGGAAAGGGTATCCGTTGCCTGCCGAGCTTCACGAACGATGCCTGCCACTCGTTTAAGACCCGGTCGCTCTGTCAAATTTTGATAAGCATTTTTAGCATTTTTATAGTAACCGAAAAAATCGCCCGTCAATTGCTGCGCCCGCGCAAGAAAGTAGCGGCGGTCCTGTTCATCATCGGCAACGGCCATTTCCGCGGCCGCTGACGGCGTCGGCGCCCTGACGTCCGCGACAAAATCGGCAATGGTAAAGTCGATCTCGTGACCGACCGCCGAGATTATTGGAATGGTTGATTCAAAAATGGCCCGAGCCAGGACTTCTTCGTTGAACGCCCATAAATCCTCAATCGAGCCGCCTCCGCGGCCTACGATAATGCAATCGACCTTTCCATAAGCGTTCATATCGCCAATGGCCCGCGCTATTTTTTCAGCGGCTTTTTCACCCTGGACAGGCACGTCCATGAAAACGATATCGATGCGCGGAGAACGCGAAAACGCCACTTTGATAATGTCCCTGATGGCGGCGCCCTGCTTTGACGTGATGACGCCGAGCTTTGAAACATGTTCGGGGAGCGGCCTTTTTCTGGCCGGATCGAACAGGCCTTCGGTCTCAAGCTTGAGTTTGAGCTTTTCAAATGCGATATGCAGCGCGCCAAGCCCGGCAGGCTGCATCTTGTGCAGGTCAAGCTGGTAATATCCTCCCTTGGTGTAAACCCTGAGCGTTGCGATGACAATGACCTGCATGCCGTCTTCGGGCCCGAAGGCACAACCGTCGGCCACGTTTTTCCACATGACCGCGGGGACCTGGCTTTGCGCGTCTTTGAGCTTGAGGTAGCAGTGCCCGCTGGAGGCCCGTTTGAAATTTGAGATTTCGCCTTCCGCCCAAACAAGCGTGTTTCCCGCCTCGATAACGGCCTGCACGCCCTGGTTGATTTCGGTCACCGTATAGGGTTTTTCCGCTTTCTGCGGCGGGACGAATGTGAACGATGGGCCATTCATTCGAAGGTTATCCGTTCGTAAATCCGTGCAATCGAAAGCGCCTTGCCTGTCGCGTCATCGATTTCAACGGCCACGGCGTTCAGCATGGGACGGTTGACGGCGGGTTCGAAACGCACATGGGTCTGCAGAAGGAACCTCTTGACAACTTCGTCTTTTTTCATGCCTATAATCGACTCTTCAGGGCCGGTCATCCCCACGTCGGTGATGCAGGCCGTCCCGTTTTCCGAAACCGATTCGTCGGCAGTCTGCACGTGCGTATGCGTCCCCAGCACCGCGCTTACCTTTCCATCAACATACTGCGCAAAGGCTTTTTTTTCGCTGGTCGCCTCGGCATGGAAATCGACGATGATGCTTCGGGTGGCTGCCGCCATTTCGTTTATAGCGGCCATCCCCGTACGAAATGGACAATCGAACTGTTCCTGAAAAAAAGTGCGGCCTAAAAGGTTAATGACGCCCAGGGTGCGGCCGTCGGGCAAAGAAAAGAGTGTTACACCTTTGCCAACGTTTCCCGGAGGCATGTTGAGCGGCCGAAGCAAAAACGGGTCAGCGGCAAAATCGTCGTAGGAATCGGGACAGGCTAAAGAATGGTTGCCGCCGGTGATGACCTGTACCCCGAATTTATGGAGCTTTTTTAAAAGATTATGGGTTATACCACGTCCGCCGGCGATGTTTTCGGCATTGGCAATGCATACGTCAATGGAGCGCTCTTCAATGATTGCAGGCAAACGCTCGGCCAGAACACGTTTGCCTGTATTGCCGAAAATGTCGCCTATGAAGAGGATTTTCATTTTGCAAACTCCGTAAACCTGCTCTCCCTGATCACCGTTACCTTTATTTGACCCGGGTATTCCATATCGTCCTGTATCTTCTGGGAAATCTGACGGGCTAGCTCTTCCGACTGCGCGTCGGTAACGTTTTCAGGCTCAACGATACAGCGGATTTCACGTCCGGCCTGGATTACATATGTTTTACTGACGCCGCGGAAGGACTCGGCAATTTCTTCAAGTTTGGTAAGCCTGGTCACATAATTGGTCAAGGTTTCGCGGCGCACGCCGGGACGGGTGCTCGAAATGGTATCGGCGGCCTGGATCAGGATCGGAAACACCGAAATAGGCGGAACATCCTCATGGTGCGCCTCAATAGCATTGCAGACGATATCGTTTTCACCATTTTTAGCCGCAAGCTCGGCCCCGAGCTGGGAATGGGTGCCTTCTGTTTCCCTGTCAATGGCCTTCCCGATATCGTGAAGCAAACCGGCGCGGAGCGCAACTTTGGGGTCAAGACCCAATTCCGAAGCCATAAGACCGGCAAGTAATGCGACCTCTTTGCTGTGCTGCAGCACGTTCTGGCCGTATGAGGTACGGTATTTTAACCGGCCGAGCATTTCAACAAGCTTTGGTTTTATTCCGTGGATATCCAGCTCGAAGATGACTTCTTCCGCGGCCTCCTTCATCTTCTTTTCGAGTTCCTTTTCGCTTTTTTTAATGAGCTCTTCTATGCGCCCCGGATGTATCCGTCCGTCGCTGATCAGTTTTTCCAGCGCCATGCGCGCCACTTCCCTGCGGATCGGATCAAACCCGGAAAGTATGACAGCCTCAGGCGTGTCGTCGACGATGACATCGATGCCCGTTGCCTCTTCAAACGAGCGGATATTCCGGCCTTCTCTCCCGATAATCCTTCCTTTCATTTCATCGCTGGGCAGATGCACAACCGACACGGTCGATTCAACACAGGCGTCCGCGGCGCAGCGCTGAATGGCCTGTATTACGATTTCTTTTGCCTCATTTTCAGCTTCGGTTTTTGCATTGTCCTTCATTTCTTTTATCATCTGCGCGCATTCATAACGCACCTGGCCTTCCAAATTCGACATGAGAATTTTTTTCGCTTCTTCCTCGGTCATATGCGACATTTTTTCCAGTTTTTCATTTTCCAGTGAAATGAGACGCGAAAGCTCAGTGTCTTTAGTGCGCAAGGTTTTTTCTTTTGAATTGAGAAAGCTCTCCCTGGCGCTGAATTCGGTTTCCCGTTTGGTTATGGTCTCGTCGCGGCGTTTTAGCTCGATATCATATTCCTTGAGCCGCTGCTGTTCCTGACGAATGTTTTCACGGGTTTTTGCGGCTTCTTTTTCAAATTCTGATTTTGCCCTGAACCACTCATCCTTTGCTTCGAGTATGGCCGTTTTTTTCTGAAGTTCCGCTTCTTTCCGGGCTTCTCTGAGAATGCGGCTGGACTCTTCCTGCGCGTCCTTAACGACATTTTCCTTGTATTTCCTGTCGGCAATGGAACGCAATAAAAAACCGAGATAGCAAGCGACGCCGCTTGCTGCAATACAAATTATTATATACAGCAGTTCTAAATTCATGTAAACCTCCTCGACAAATGTATTTTTTCAAAACCTTTATTATCTATTTAATAAATCCGATATGCACAGTAGAATAACACTGCTTTAAGAAAACCGGTTCAACGCGCCATCGCTTTTTTAGGGAGGAAAGGGTGAATCACATCACCCCGAAGCGCTTTTGGGTAGGATTGCTATTGTAAAAACATTAAGAAAAGTATACGCCTGACAAATACTATATAATCTCCACGTTATCATCTATCTTTTGGCTGATTGCTTTAGCCTTTTTCTGAAGTTCTTCATATTTATTGAGGTAATGATCACATTTTTCTTTAAAACCTAAAAGTTCACCTGCAATATTTAATGCTGACAGAACCGCAACTTTTACCTTATCACGCGATGCAACACTGTTTTGGACTTCTTCCATTTTGAGATTAACATATTCGGCAACTTTTTTAGTTGTTTCAATATCAGCATCACTTTTTATTGAATACTCATCACCATTGATAATAACGCGTATACTTTCCGTAGACGAACCCATTCAGCCCCCGAAAAAAGCGGACACAAAAACTAAAATTCACCTTGCCCGACATTACTCGATTGATTCAAGCTTTGAAAGCAGTCCTTGAATCTTGCCGGCCGTAACTTCTAATTTTTTCCGTTGGTCTTCGTAATTATTCTTTAAATCCCGAACTTCCTCTTTCAATTTTAAATTTATTGATTCTAATTCCTGATTTTTCCCCTTTTGCACTTCAATTTCATTCTCAAACCTGTTTTTTTCCTGATTAAAATTTTGTACTTTAAAAATGAGCCCTTCAATTTTAGTTTCTAATTCAGAAAAGATTTCCTCAGCCAACTCTGTTCTCCTTTTTCAATTAACTATCATTAAAACAATTTATTACCGATTAACTCTTAAGAATTTACTTTAAGCCGGGAAAAATAACCTGCGCTAATAAAATAATTAATATTTAACTTAATTTAAATTAAATATTACAATTAACTTAAAACAATGTCAAATGTTTTTAAGTAGCAAATTTTAAACTGACGTTTATTACCCTTTGACCGTCTCCACAAGCTTTTTAAATGCCTCAGGTTCGTGGAGCGCCAAATGCGCAAGCACTTTCCTGTCAAGAGTAATCCCTTTAAGTTTAAGCCCCGAAATGAATTTTCCGTACGTGATTCCGTTATCCCGCGCTGCCGCGTTAATGCGGATGATCCAGAGCGAACGGAAATTACGCTTGTTCTGTTTCCGGTCCCGATACGCGTATTTTCCGGCCTTCCAATAGGCGTCTAAGGCCGTTCGTATGGCGCTTTTTCTTTTTCCGAAATAACCCGAATTGGCTTTTAATATCTTTTTTCTTCGGGCCCGTGATGCGACCCGCGTTTTTGCCCTTGGCATGATATCACTCCTTTGTATTTATTATTAATTTTCCGTGCTATTTTTGAATCATTTTCTCGAGCTTTTTGCTTTGGACCGTGTCGGTGGTCGCGCATTTTCCCAATCTGGCCCGGCGCTTATGGTTTTTTTTGGTAAGAATGTGGCTTTTATACGCTTTTTTACGTTTAAAAGTCCCATTGGGTTTGGCCCTGAAACGTTTTTTTGCGGCGCTTCTTGATTTCATTTTCGGCATAGTGTTCTCCTGTTCCTAATAAATTTGCTGTATATAGATAAATTAGCTCTTGTAAATAATCCCTTTATTGTCCGTTCCGGGCTGTTCTTCCGGTTTGACATCGGATTGGCCTTCCAGTTTGGTAAGCGCTTCCTGACGTTTTCTTTCCTGGTCGATTTTCCGGGTAAATTCCTTTATTTTCATTTTGTCGGCCACAAACATGGAAATCATGTTCCTGCCCTCCATCTTGCAGCTCAGTTCCACGGTGGCCAGGTCCGTCAGGTCGTTTTTCAACCGTTCGAGAAGGATTTTTCCAAAATCAAGGTGCGCGATTTCCCGCCCCCTGAAAACTATGGTCGCTTTGACACGGTCGCCCCTGAAGAGAAATTTCCGTGCGTGGTCCAGTTTGAAATTGTAATCGTGGTCTTCGATCTTGGGATGCATTTTGATTTCTTTGAGATGCGAAATATGCTGTTTCTTTTTTGCTTCTTTCAATTTCTTCGCTTTTTCATATTTAAATTTTCCATAGTCCATTATTCTGCAAACCGGCGGTTCCGCGTTGGGAGCGACTTCAACGAGGTCGAGCTTTTCTTCAATCGCCCTCTGAAGAGCTTCTCCGGTCGGCATGATCCCCAACGACTCTCCCGAACCACTGATGACCCTTACACGCGGGACCCTTATATATTCGTTGACACGGGTCGTGTCCTTGTCTTGCCTCTGTAGTTGAAATCTATTAATAACTGCCTCCTTTAAAAGCTAAATGGTTACCTGATTTTTCTGTTTGGTTTCGGTAATTAATTGTCCAATAAATTGCGAAACAGGAACAGACCCGAGATCGCCGCGACCATGCCCGCGCACGGAAACCGTTTTTGCAAGGACTTCCTTTTCCCCGACAATGGCCATATAGGGTATCTTTTTAACTTCGGCTTCGCGGATTTTATAGCCCATTTTTTCCGGTCTGTCGTCAATTTCGACCCGCCGCAGGCCTTCAGCCACGCATTGTTTGTGGACTTCCCTGGCATAGTCGATGAATTTCTCGGAAATGGGTATGATGCTTACTTGGACCGGCGAAAGCCACAGGGGCAGGGCGCCACCGTAATGCTCCAAAAGAATGCCGATAAATCTTTCCATTGATCCAAGCAAGGCGCGATGGATCATGACCGGACGTTTATTCGTGCCGTCGGCGTCGGTGTATTCCAACTCAAAACGTTCGGGCATCGAAAAATCGAGCTGCACCGTACCGCATTGCCAGCTTCTTTTCAAGCAATCTTTGATATGAAAATCAATTTTCGGGCCGTAAAAGGCCCCGTCCCCAGTATTAATTTTATAGACTATTTTCTTGTCGTCAAGCACTTTCTTAAGGGCGCCCTCGGCCTTTTCCCAGATTTCCGGGGAACCGATAAAATTCTCGGGCCTCGTCGAAAGCTCCATTTTATAATCCGTAAAGCCGAACACGGCGTAAACATGGACGATAAAATCGATGACTTCGCTAATTTGCCGCTCGATCTGGTCGGGCAAACAGAAAATGTGCGCGTCGTCCTGGGTAAATTGACGCACGCGAAACAATCCCTGGAGCACGCCGGCTTTTTCATGCCGGTGGACGAGCCCGAATTCACAAAATTTTAACGGGAACTCTCGGTAGGAATGCGGCGAGTTTTTATAAACAAGCAGGCCGCCCGGGCAGTTCATGGGCTTTACCGCGTGGGTGACTTCATCGATAGTGGTGAAATACATGTTGTCGCGATATTTGTCCCAGTGACCGCTCCTTCGCCAGAGCTCTTCGTTGAGGATCATCGGCGTCTTGACTTCCTGATAACCCGCCGCCTGGTGTTCACTCCGGCAGAAATCCATTATTGCATTATAGAGCACCATGCCGTTTCCATGCCAGAAAGGAAACCCGGCGCCTTCGGAATGGAATGAAAAAAGATCGAGTTCCTTCCCAAGTTTGCGGTGATCGCGCTTTTGGGCCTCTTCAAGCAGCCGGAGGTGTTCGTCGAGCATCGCTTGTTTGGGAAATGAAATGCCGTAAATACGCTGCAACATTTTATTCTTTTCGCTGCCGCGCCAATAAGCTCCGGCAACATTCAAAAGCTTCATGGCCTTGACATATCCGGTATTCGGAAGGTGCGGGCCGCGGCAGAGGTCCTGCCACTGTCCTTGCCGGTACATGCTGGGAGGACCTTCGATATCATGTAACAGCTCGACCTTATACGGCTCCGATTTTCCATTGAAATAGTTAACGGATTCATCGATGCCGCACTCTAAACGTTCTATCGGGGTCTTTTTATCGACGATTTCCTTGCATCGCGCTTCTATTTTTTGTAAATCCTGCGGTGTAAAGGGATGATCAACGTCGAAATCATAGTAAAAACCGTTATCGATGGCCGGCCCGATGGCAATTTTGGCGGAAGGGAAAATCTCCTGCACCGCCTGCGCCAGAATGTGCGACGATGTGTGCCAGAAAACGGACTTCCCTTCGTCGGAATCAAAAGTGAGGATCGCTATATGGGCATTATCGGAAAGCGGCGCCGCAAGGTCGCACAGTTTGCCGTTAACTTTTATGGCAAGGGCTTCTTTTGCAAGGCGCGGACCGATTGACTGGGCCGCGTCGATTCCCGTGGCATTTTCGGGGAGACTTTTAACGCTGTTATCGGGCAGAATAATATTCATGCATGTCCCTGTCTTTACGCGGCCAAACTCGGGCCGCAAAGGTTTATGCTATCCTCTTCCCTGTCCTTTTAGAAGGCTATAGCCTTCTAAAAGACGGTGGAGGAGCAGGGAAAAAATGGGCGATACTGGGCTCGAACCAGTGACCTCTTGCATGTCAAGCAAGCACTCTAACCAACTGAGCTAAACGCCCCTTATGTTTATACAATGTATACAATAAGGTCTAAAAATACCACAAAAACGTGTTGGAAGTCAACAGGAATGATATCGGTGGGTTTAAAAGGACTTTTTTGCGCGCCAACCGGGACAAATGATATATTTTACGCTTTAATATATTTTTCCACATTAAATCGGTTAACTTCGCATGATACAACGGACCCGCATAAGCGAAATGGTTAAAAACTCATGCTTCACCACGCCCGAAGGGGCGGAGGAAATCTACCTTACGTGTGAAACAGGCGAAGCGGATCCCTTTGAAAAGTCATTGATGAAGCTTCGGGAAAATTACGCGCAGGCGCTTAAAAAACTCGGACTTTCCGATGAAACTCTGGTATTTTCCCGTTTTTTCCTGAGCGATATCCTCAACCAGAAAGACGCATTGAAAGCCTCCGACATCTTCAGCATGGTAAAAAATGGTGCTGTTTCCGTCATCCAGCAAAGCCCCTGCACATCCGACGCGATAGTGCTTCTTGCATACCATGTGCAGGGAAAAAATATGCCTTTTCATAAATTTATCAATAATAAATCAGATACCTGGCGAACAGGCGTGACCGTTAATGGCCGGGATTATTCGATGGTATGGACGACGAATTTTACCGGAACCGGGTCAATGGATTCCAAAAAACAGACTACGGCGCTTTTCACCTCCTTTGCCGCGTATTTACAGTCTCAAAATGTCAATCTGTACGATAACCTTGTCCGGACCTGGATTTTCGTACGGGACATCGATACTCATTACCAGGGAATGGTGGACGCCAGGAAGAAATTTTTTCTTTCCCAGGGCCTAACGCCGGACTCGCGTTATGTGGCCAGCACGGGTATCGAAGGCAATGCCGTGAATTCCGGGTGCCTTGTCAGCATGGATAGCTTATCATTCGGCGGCCTTAATGAAAACCAAATCCTTCCGATGAACGCCTTGGACAATTTACCCCTGACTATTTCGTATGGCGTGACTTTTGAACGTGGCCTGAGGATTAAATTCGGGGACCGGTCCCATTTATACATTTCAGGGACGGCAAGCATTGACAAAGAGGGTAAAATAATGCACGGCGGCGATGTGAAAAATCAAACGCGCCGCACCCTGGACAACATCGAAATGCTGCTTAAAAACCAGGGCGCCTCTTTAGCCGATATGACGTATTTACTGTGCTATGTAAGGAATATCAAACATTTTGATTGTGTTAATGCGATTCTCAAGGATCGCATTCCCAGCGACATTCCCCTTGTTATTGTGCAGGGGGCGGTGTGCAGGCCCGGTTGGCTTGTCGAGGTTGAAGGTGTTGCGATAATACCGGATAAAAACCACTTCCCGCCGTTTTTTTAACATTGTGTATGAACGAAAAAACCCCTCAATTCACCATAAGCCCGGACTCATTCACCAATGTGCTGGGCGTGGTTTATTTCCACAGCAAAACCTCCGACGGCGGAGACATTTACTATACGCGGTTCGGACAGCCATTGGCCCAGTTCCTTCAAATCGAAAACTGGTATGAAAAAGAATGGTTCGAACAACACCGTGAAAAATTAAAAGGGACCGGTTCGGTATTTAAAATACCCACAAAACCCATTGATGGAAAAAGCCTGAATCTCGTGGTAAAAAACTGCCGCGTGGGAGAGAACGTCCCGCTTGACACGCACACCCTCATGGAATTCATCAACGCCGAATTCAACAGCCCTTGGGAAGAGTTCTCGTTGGTCATGGAAATGCGGGAAAGCCGTTTTGGCCCGCTCCATATTACGGTAAAAACCCAGGAACCACTTGCCATTTACGTTCCCCCGGAAAAGCTGCAAATGTGGCAGACCGGGCGGTCCAAGGCGAAAATGAACAGGATCGCGGCGCGCCATCCGGGCGTGGACCTTGACATTTTAAAACAATACAAGCTCATCTACCAGTGGATCGAAGGCAAAAACGCCGTTGAAGCGCTCGAAGACATCGGTATTAAAAACGAGAAGCTCGAAGACGTGCTTGCCCCGCTGACGGAAAAGACGATCGCCGACCTTGGAAAAAAAGGATATGCCATTGCCGATATGAAACCGGCCCATGTCATCATCGGTGATAAGGTTTTACCAACGATAGGGCCTGAAACCAGATCCGATGAACGCGTAATCCAGGATATCCATGCCTTGATTGACCGGGGAGATTATTCTGTGGTCGATTACGAGCTGCTGCTCAGGACCGCCCCCCATGAACAGGAAGTGCAATATTCGCGACGGCATTCCTATCTCGACCACCAGCGCGACAGGTTTAAAGAAGCCCCGCTGCCCGCGCATTTGAAGGCTATACAGGTCTTCGGCGTCCCGTACATATTCGGGCACGTTGAAAGCACGGGTGGATATTTATGGGTCGTTGGAAAAGACCCGAACCTCTTCGATTATTTTCTGCCCGAACGCTGGCGAAAAACGCCCTCAAAAAAATTGTCGGCCGAAAACGAGGTGTACTATACGCTAACAAAAGACAATGTCCACATCGTATGGAAAACCTCCAAAGTAGGCGAACGGCCAGTCGTGCCTTTTCCCGACCCACAGGCGGAAAAAGCCGAAGCGTTCGGGTACAACAGTCCCTTTGAGGAGTTCGCCATCGCGCATTTCCTCAACAACGGCGGCGTGCCGACCGTGTATCCACGGGCCATTTACATGACGGGCAGCACAAAGCTCGAGCAGTCGATGGACACAAGGAGATTCATAAGCCACGCTGGAGTCCGCACTTCCGACGGGATGCCCGTGTTACGGGAAGACCGCAATTACATCACCATCCGGGGATACTACAATGGGCCAGACCGGTGGGTTGCGGAGCACGACAGTCAGCTCTACAGGCCTCTTGACTTGTTGCAGGCGTTTGCATCCAGCCTTTTAAATAAATCCGACTATATGAAAACGTTTGATGGAGTCAAAAGAAATCTTCAAAAGGCCGGATACGATGGGTCTCTGCTCTCAGGAAACGACATTCTCGTTACGCTTGACCCAAAAGCCGAATTGGTCAAGGACGCGCAGGGATTGCTCGAAGCGCGGATATGCAATTTCGAATTATTGATGAAAAGTAATTACTCAGCACCGCTCGCTGAGCGAAGCGATGCATTGAGTGTGCCGAAATGTCGAAGCGAGCAACCATGAAAACACGTTCCCTTCGGCGCTTCGACGCGGCTCATTGCGGCGCTTCGCTCAGGGAACGTGATCAGTTACAATGAAAAAATAAAGCCCTCTCCTTTTATGAAGAAGGGCTTTACTAAATGTATAGCTACGTATGACTAATTACTTATTAACGAGTTTCTTAAATTCAGCACCCGCCCTGAATTTCACGGCGGTCGAGGCCTTTATTTTAATTGTCTGGCCGGTCTGGGGATTTCTGCCGGAACGGGCTTTTCTCTTTGCAAGTGCAAAACTGCCGAAACCGATAAGCTGAACGCCTTTCTTGGCGTTCTTCTTAATGTTTTCGAGAACAGAATTAACCGCTTTTTCCGCACCAGCTTTTGTGATGCCAGCGTCTTTAGCAACCGCGGCAATAAGTTCTCCCTTATTCATCCCAACCTCCTCTGAAAAATAGTGATTGAATGATGTTGCGTGTAACGATACCAAGTGAAAAACTATGCGTACGGTAATTAAAATAGAAACATCAATTCATTTACGCAAGAAAAAAGTGATAAATTTAGGAATGGCCGCCGCGGCGCGCTATCTCGCTGCATAATCATGAGGAATGCGGCGGCCGAGTTATTGAATTATTTTTTATTGCACTTTACTTTATTAATGCTCCAAATCAATAATAAACAGAGCATTGATTTCATCGTCACATTATTTTAGAAAAAGGGAACTTTGTATGCGTAAAGTAGACAACAATGATCCGAAACAATCGGAAGAAGCAAAAAAAGCCGCTTCAAAATGGGTCGTCCATTTTAAAGGAATGAACATCGATAATATCAGACTTGGATTTCTAAACAACCTCGAATACAGCCTCGGAAAAGACAGGTTTTCCCTTACCCCCTACGACGAGTTCCTGAGCCTTTCTTATACCGTCAGGGAGCGCCTTATCGAACGATGGATCATGACGCGCCAGCAGTACCATAAGCAAAACGTCAAGCGAATATATTATTTGTCAATGGAATTCCTCATGGGCAGGCTCCTTGCCAACAATATCATGAACCTCGGCCTTCATGGTCCCTGTGAAGAAGCCGTTCAAGAACTTGGCATGGACATGGAGGACATCCTCGACCAGGAATTCGACGCGGGCCTGGGTAACGGCGGTCTCGGCAGGCTGGCCGCCTGTTTTCTGGATTCCATGGCAACCCTCGAACTACCCACCGTGGGCTACGGCATCCGATATGAATTCGGAATTTTCAATCAGAAAATCGTCAACGGAAACCAGGTCGAGTTGCCCGAACAATGGCTCCAATCGACCAATCCCTGGATCATCGAGAGGCCGGAATACAAGGTGTCCATCAAATACTTCGGCAAAACGGTATACCATACCGACGCGCAGGGCACAGCCCACGTTTCGTGGGTGGACACCGAAGAAGTAATCGCAATTCCCTTTGACGTGCCGGTGCCCGGCTTCGGCAACAACACGGTAAACACCCTTCGTCTCTGGGGCGCGCGCGCCGCCCGAGAATTCAACCTGGAATATTTCAACAGCGGCGATTATATCGGCGCCTGTCAGGACAAATTATCGAGCGAAAATATTTCCAAGGTGCTCTACCCTAACGACAACAACCACTCGGGAAAGGAGCTGCGGCTCAAACAGCAGCATTTTTTCACGTCGGCGTCGCTCCAGGACATTATCCGCCGTTACCTCCAGAACAACGGTGATTTCGCGAACTTTCCCGACAAGGTGGCCATCCAGCTCAACGATACGCACCCCGCGATCGCCATCGTGGAACTCATGCGGCTGCTTATCGACGAACATGGCCTCCAGTGGGACGATGCGTGGCCCATCGTCACGAAGACCTTCGCCTATACCAACCACACACTCATGCCCGAGGCGCTTGAAAAATGGCCGGTCACCCTCATGAAAACGCTCCTGCCGCGCCACATGGAAATCGTCTACGAAATAAACAGCCGTTTTTTACGCCAGGTTTCCTATAAATATCCCGGGAACATCGACATGCTGCGTGACATGTCGCTGATCGAAGAAGGGGGCGACCCGAAAGTGCGCATGGCGTATCTTGCCATCGTGGGGAGCCATTCCGTCAACGGCGTGTCGGAACTCCACACCAAGCTGCTGACATCGGGCCTTGTCAGAAATTTTAATGACCTCTGGCCGGAAAAATTCAACAATAAAACAAACGGCATAACTCAGCGGCGGTGGCTGTATACATCGAACCAAAACCTTTCGGCCCTCATTTCCGGTAAGATAGGCCCCGGCTGGGTCAAGAAATGCTCCGAACTCGAAAAACTCGTCCCCTTTGCGGATGATCCTGATTTCAGAAAAAAATGGCGTGAAGTAAAATATCAAAATAAAAAGTGGTTTGTTGAGAAAATGAAGAAGTGGGAAGGGCTGCGGTTGAACCCGGATTCCCTGTTTGACGTCCAGATAAAACGCATGCATGAGTACAAACGCCAGACGCTCAAGGTCCTCCATTGCATTTCGCTTTATAATGAAATTAAGGCCGGCAGGAGAGATGGTTTTGTTCCCCGTACCGTGCTTTTCGGAGGTAAAGCGGCCCCTGGTTATTACATGGCAAAACTCATCATCAAATTCATCAACAATGTCGCGGGCGTCATAAATAACGATCCGGACATGCGCGGGCTGCTTGAGATCCACTTCCTTCCCAATTACAGGGTCTCACTCGCGGAGTGTCTCATTCCGGCTTCGGACGTGTCCGAACAAATTTCAACCGCGGGCACCGAAGCCTCAGGGACCGGGAACATGAAATTCGCGCTCAATGGCGCAATAACCATCGGCACGATGGACGGGGCGAACATTGAAATATGGGAAGAAGTCGGCGATGACAATATTTTCATTTTCGGCCTTCGTTCGCATGAAGTCGACGAGTTACAATCCAAGGGATATAACCCGTGGGACTTTTACCATAAAAGCGAGAACCTCCGAAAAGTAATGGACCTTATTGCAAAAGGGTTCTTCAGCCCCGAAGAACCGCATTTGTTCAGGCCCATTTTCGATACAATCCTTAACGGGGGCGACAAATATATGCTCATGGCCGACTTTGATTCGTATATTGCCTGCTGTAATCGTCTTACCGAGGCGTACAAAGACCAGGAGCGTTGGACAAAGATGTCCATTCTTAATGTGGCGCATATGGGAAGGTTCTCATCGGATCGTACTATTCAGCAGTACGCTGATGAGATCTGGGATGCGAAGCCGATACCGATTTCGTTAAATCCATAAAAATTGTTCTAAAGTTATTTGTTTTTCCGCCGATAGTATTAATAGGGTATAGTATAATACGAAATTGCGTTCAAGATGAGCATACTTCGCACCCTGAGGTTCTCGAAGGGTGCACCGTCCTTTTATAAGGGAGATACCATGAATGTCGGAAAAACAAATAACATTGTCCAACCGGTAAAACCGGAAACAGCCGCAAACGACCAGAAGGCAAAAGAAGCGCAACAACGCCAGGCGCAAGCGGCCACGGCGCAGGAGACCCAGAAAGCCCGTGAAGCGCGGCCCGAACAGGCAACAACAGCCGGGGCGATCAATATAACCGTATAGCAATCATCGGGATGTTATGAGTGAAAACGGAATAAGTACAGGGGCTTATTCCGTTTTTTTACTATGATTCACAGGATTTAAAGTTTTCTTGATTTTAATGAAGAAAAAGATTTTTTATTGTATATCCCCGTTCTTAGAAGCCCTTCGGATCTTTATTTCATATAGTTTTTGTAAACATTCCATGTGCTCTCAATAAGCGTTTTCGCATCGCTGTATCGGGCCTTCCATTTGAGTACGGACAGGGCCTTTGCGGCGGAGGCAATGAGCCTGGCGGGATCGCCGGGGCGGCGAGGAGCGATGACGGCCTTAATGGGCCGGCCGGTGATGGCGCGAGCCGTATCTATCATGGTCTTGACGCTGATCCCGTTTTCGCTTCCCAGGTTGAGCGCAATGCTCGTTGCGTTCGCCGACAGGTACTCAAAAGCGAGGATATGAGCGTCGGCAAGATCATTTACATGAATATAATCCCGGATGCACGTTCCGTCGGGCGTATCGTAGTCATCGCCGTAAATCGACATCTCTTTTTTAATTCCCGCGGCGACTTCCATGACGATAGGAAGCAGGTTCGCGGGGTTTTTTTCAAGGCCGCGCAACCTTCCCGCGACATCGTATCCCGCGGCGTTAAAATACCGCAAGGCGCCATATTTGAGGCCTTTCAACCTGTCGTACCATCCGAGGATCCGCTCAATTTCCAATTTTGTAAATCCATAATAATTGATCGGGGCGGTGGGATGATTTTCATCGATGGGAACGTACACGGGGTCGCCGAAAACGGCGGCCGACGATGAAAACACGATGTTTTTGATCCCCGCCTCACATGCGGCATTGAGAATATGGACGGTTCCGTTGAGATTGTTGATCGAATATTTTTCCGGAACAATCATCGATTCCCCGGCGGCCTTGAAGGCCGCCAGATGCACGATGCCTTCATACCCCTTTTTCATGGTTTCAAGAAGGAAACCATACTCGAGGATATCGCCCTGTATAAATTGACTTTCCGGAAAGATGTTTTCCCTGCATCCCGATGATAAATTGTCAAAGACCGTGACCTCGTACTGTTTATCTAAAAAAGCTCGCGCCACATGGCTCCCGATATATCCCGCCCCGCCCACAATTAAAATTTTTTTCACTGAATTCCTCCGTCCCGGCGCCTTTATTGATTGTCTTTTTTCCGTAAGGCCGTTTTTAGGGCCTCTGCAAACTCCGATTGCGGCACTGTTTTTTCCATAGGCTTCGCTTGGCTCGCCTGGCTGTTCAGATATTCCTGCACCTCGGAGGCCTGCTGTTTCACTTCAATTGTTCCACAGGACAGTGAAATGCGCCTTTTCTCGCCGTCGACGGTTTCAATCACCACATCAAGCGGAGAGCCGACCTTGATCGTGTCCTTTTTGTCCGCGGCTACGTTTGCAAAAGGCAGAAGTCCCGTGACCCCGTCCGCAAGGTCGACAAAATAGCCGAACCGCGAGTGCTGGGCAACCGTGCCCGTAACCGTTGACCCGACGGGCATTTTCCGGCCGATGTCTTTCCATGGGTCGGCGTCGAGTTCTTTAAGGCTAAGGGAAATTTCTTTTTTCTTTTCATCGATTGACAATATGGTTACCTTTACCATCTGTCCTTCGGTCACCACGTCGGAAGGGCGCCTTACCCTTTTCCCCCAGCTCATTTCCGATATGTGAATGAGGCCCTCCACGCCGGGGCATAGCTGGACAAATGCACCGAAATTGGCGCACCTCGTTATGTTCCCATCAACCGACTGCCCGGGTTGGAAATGAGCCGATACCTCGGTCCAGGGGTTTGCGGAAACCTGCTTGAGCGAAAGGCTTATTTTTGAAAGCCGCGGGGGTTCTTTCCGTTCGATGCCCACGATCACGCATTCGACCTTTTGACCGGGGCTGAAGCTGTTGGCCAGGTCGTTCGCGCGCTCCCATGAAACTTCGGAAATATGCACCAGCCCTTCAACGTCACCGATGTCCACAAAAAGCCCGAAAGGCATGATGCGTGAAATGGTCCCTTTAAACACCGTTTTTGCGCCTATCCCCTTTTTTAAATCATCGAGTTTTATTTGCAAATCCTGTTCCAGCAGCGGAATCCTGGACACCACTATATTTTTACCGCCTTCGGTTATCCGCGTAATGACAAAGGACAGTGACGCGTTCAAGTATTTAGTCTGGTCTTCCACATATTTTAAATCTATCTGTGAAACGGGGCAGAACGCCCTCTGTCCCATGATCCGCACGTTAAAGCCGCCTTTGTTTATGCCGGTGACCTTTCCCTCGATCGGCACCTTGTTTTTCATCGCGCTTACCAATTCACTCAGGGACGAGCGTGTGTGTTTGTCCTTGTTCGAAAACACGGTGCTGAGCATGATTTCGCTGGGGGTCGCGGACACGATGTACGCTTCGATGGCGTCTCCGGCGTTTTTAATAATTGTCGAATGTTCATCCATGAGTTCTTCAATTTTAATCATGGCCTCGTTTTTTGCATTGATGTCAACAAATGCGTACTGTTTTCCGATTGAAAGGATTTTCCCCGAGACCTTTGTTCCAACCTCAACATTTTTTGCAAGAGGTTTATCATACCTGTCGATCATGGTGAGCAATTCTTTTTCAGGGGTCACGCCGTTTTTATTTTCATCAAAAAAGTCATCGTGTTTTTTGTTAAACATATTTTAGTCTCCTCAGGGAAATCAGCCGTGTTTAAACGCGCAATAGACACTCTAAAATATCTTATTCCCCTGAATTTAGAAACTATATCAAATGAAAATTTAGAATAAAGATCGGACGTTTCAATACTATTTTAAAATGAGAGAGCTTTATCATTCATGTTTATACTTGATTTATTTTCCTGAAAGTGGCTATTATCACTATCGTGGTAATTTAAATAAATTAACCTGAGGTTAAAATACTAGTATGCCCGATGTGCCAATCAGACCTAAAGACCGGTTCCTCGTTTTCGGCGCCCCGCTCATCGAGAACGCCGAAATCGAGGAAGTGGTCAAGACCCTTCAAAGCGGATGGATCGGGACCGGGCCGAAAGTGGCCCGGTTCGAAGAGGCAATAAGGGAATATAAAGGCGCCGCGCATGTTGCGGCCGTCAATTCGTGCACCGCCGCATTGCACCTGAGTATCCTGGCCGCCGGCATCGGTCCGGGCGACGAAGTGATCACTTCGGCCATGACTTTCTGCGCCACGGTAAATGCCATTATCCACGCGGGTGCAACACCGGTGCTGGCCGATGTCGAGCCCCAATCGATGAATATCGACCCCGATGATATTGAAAGGAAAATCACTTCTCGCACCCGCGCCATTGTTCCTGTCCATTTTGCAGGACGCCCGTGCGCCATGGATGCGATCATGGCCATTGCGCGCAAGCATGATCTGACGGTCATCGAAGACTGCGCCCATGCGATAGAAACGCAGTACAAGGGAAAAAAGGCCGGCACCTTCGGCGACTTCGGCTGCCTGAGCTTTTATGTGACAAAAAATATCATCACGGGTGAAGGCGGCATGGTGCTCGCAAAAAATGAAGAAGCCATCTCCCGTATTAAAACGCTCGCCCTTCACGGCATGTCCAAAGACGCCTGGAAACGTTTTTCCGACGACGGATACAAGCATTACCAGGTGGTTGAAGCAGGGTTCAAGTACAATATGACCGACCTTCAGGCAGCTTTAGGCATCCATCAGATGAAGCGCATCGAAACATATTGGCAAAGGCGAAAGCAAATCTGGAAATGTTATGTATCGGCATTTCAAGACCTTCCTCTTGAGGTCCGGGATTATGATGAGCAGGAGTGCCGCCACGCGTATCATCTTTTTACGATTTTTATCTCCAAGGAACGATGCGGCATATCGCGCGACGACTTCCTCGATGAAATGACGCGAAACAATATCGGCGTCGGCGTCCACTATTTGAGCATTCCGGAGCATTCCTTTTATCAAAAAAAATTCGGATGGAAGCCCGAGGATTTTCCTCATGCCATGAAAATAGGCAGGGAAACGGTCAGCCTGCCGCTGTCGGCAAAATTGACGGATAATGATGTTGACGATGTAATACGAGCGGTCAAAAAAATAATTACTCAATAATCTGCCCAAAGGCAGATACGTCCCTTTAAGCTTTCAAACGACAAAAAAATTGTCGTCCAAAAGTTAACAGGGACTAAAGGAGTTGCCATGGAAATTTTTACCGAAGCCCTTGAGGCCCACGTAAACGCCGTTAAACTTCTTCCTGCCTTGTCGGGCCAGGTAGAAAAAGCAAGCGACGCTTTAATCCAGGCTTTCAACAAAAAAAATAAAGTGCTCCTGTGCGGTAATGGCGGGAGCGCAGCGGACTCTCAGCATATCGCGGCCGAGTTTGTCGGCAGGTTCAAGCTGGAACGCAGGGCGCTTCCGGCAATCGCCCTCAGTACCGACACATCGATCCTCACGGCGATCGGAAATGATTATTCCATTGACCGCATATTTTCCCGTCAGATCGAGGCGCTCGCGCAACCGGGTGATATCGTCATCGGCCTGTCTACTTCGGGTAAAAGCCCTAATGTGGTGGAGGCAATAAAGAAAGCACGGGAATTCGGGTGCTTCTCCATCGGTTTTCTTGGAGGAAGCGGCGGGTCTTTAAAAGACATCGTCGATATTCCTTTAGTTGTACCCTCGAATGACACGCCCCGGATACAGGAATGCCATATTCTCCTGGGCCATATTATTTGTGATATTGTGGAAAGGGCTTTTAAAGATCAATAATTTGCGGGCGAACTTGTTTCTTTAACATATTACATTGTAGTTTTTTATACTCGGCTTCCCTCACCAATAAAAGGACATTTTGCACAATGCTTGCCAAACTCCGATCGATGGCCGTTATCGGGATCGACGCCTTTGAAATCGGCATTGAGGCCGACATTTCCGAAATGCTTCCCAGCTTTACCATCGTGGGCCTGCCCGATGGCGCGATACGCGAGAGCCGTGAACGGGTCATGTCGGCAATCAAGAACTGCGGGTTTGAATTTCCTTCCCGTAAAGTGACCATCAACATGGCCCCCGCCGACGTAAAAAAAGAAGGTTCCGCCTTTGATCTGCCTATAGCCCTCGGGCTTCTCATGGCCTCGGGACAGGTCATGATCGAATCGACCGACGAATATTGCATCATCGGCGAGTTGTCTCTTGACGGATCGGTCAAAAGTATCAAGGGCATGCTCTCCATGGCGATCGGCGCGCGCGAGCTCGGGATAAAAGGCATGATCGTGCCGAAAGACAACGCACAGGAGGCGGCCGTGGCCGAAGGCGTCGCCATTTATCCCGTAGATAATTTAAGCGAGGCCCTAGAATTCCTAAAAAAGACCAAAATTATTGAACCCTTTAAAACCGACCTTAACGCGCTTTTTAACCAAGCTCGCCAATACACCATCGATTTTAAGGACGTAAAAGGACAGGAACATATCAAGCGCGCGCTTCTCGTGGCTGCGGCCGGCGGCCACAACATCATGATGATCGGCCCGCCGGGCTCCGGTAAAACTATGCTCGCCCGCAGGCTTCCGTCCATTCTCCCCGATTGCACTCTTGACGAAGCGTTGGAAACAACAAAGATCCACTCGGTTGCCGGTTTGCTTGATCCTCACACGCCGCTCATGGCCACGCGGCCATTCAGGTCGCCGCACCATACGATTTCCGACGCCGGTCTCATCGGCGGCGGTTCCTACCCTCGCCCCGGCGAAGTCAGCCTGAGCCACCACGGTGTGCTCTTTCTGGATGAGCTGCCGGAGTTTGCAAAAAACGTATTGGAAAATCTGCGTCAGCCTCTGGAGGACGGCAAGGTGACCATTTCCCGCGCCGCAATGTCGTTATGCTATCCCGCCCGCTTCATGCTTGCCGCGGCGCTTAATCCCTGCCCGTGCGGCTATTACACTGATCCGCGCCACGAATGTTCCTGCTCGGCAACGCAAATCCAGAAATATATGTCGAAGATTTCCGGCCCGTTGCTCGACAGGATAGATATCCACGTCGAGGTCCCGGCTTTAAGCTACGAGGAACTGGCCCAAAAATCCGCAGGCGAAGACTCCGCCTCAATGCGGGAAAAAGTCGTGCACGCACGGAACATCCAGCTTGGAAGGTTTGAAAATGAAAAGAAGATTTTCTGTAACGCGCACATGGAACCCAAGCACATCCGGAAATATTGCGACCTCGATAAGGGCTCGCAAACCCTGCTCAAAACCGCCATAGAGAAACTCGGGCTGTCGGCACGGGCCTACGACCGGATCCTTAAAGTGTCCCGTACCATCGCCGACCTTGACGGAAAAGAAAATATCCTTTCGTCCCATATCGCGGAAGCGATACAATACAGGAGCCTGGACAGAAAGCTTTGGATGGGAGGATAAAAATAAAAATCTTTGATATTTACATTTTGCTGAAATTAATTATATTCTTAATAGTGCTGTAGTGAGATTAACAAGGTATTTTAAACGGACCTTACTTAATCACTAAACCTTTTTTCGTTTTCACCATTTTCAAGGAGGTTTTTTCATGGCGACTAAGAAACCGGCAAAAAAAGCGGCAAGGAAACCCAATGCTGCCTTCATGAAACCCATGAAACCGGACGACGTCCTGGCCGAAGTTGTCGGAGACAAGCCCATTCCAAGAACCGAAATCACCAAAAAACTGTGGGCCTATATCAAGAAAAACGGCCTGCAGGACTCAAAAAACAAGAGAAATATCAATGCCGATGATAAGCTCAAAGCGGTTTTCGGCGGGAAGAAGACCGTTAACATGTTTGAGATGACAAAACTCGTTGCAAAACATGTTTCGTAACTATCGGTTTTTTTCAATCTAAATTAAAAGGACCCGCCCGGTGATGAATCGGGAGGGTCCTTTTTACTTGAAATCTTCTTTAGCCCCGACTTTATTTTTTTAATTCATCCACCCACCACTCATAGAGATCATCGAGGGTCTTTTCAAAGGGTATTTTCGGCGACCAGCCGGTTTGTTCGCAGAGCTTAGTATTGGCGCCGATTATTTCCGCTGTGGAATTTGGCGCCGCGACTTTATTATTGTCCATGGAAACCGTGATATTTGCTGAGCTTTTCCTGATTAAATACTCTAAAATATACGATAAATTTATTTTATTTTTACCGCACACATTATAGACCTCGCCTTTTTTGCCTTTTTCCATAATCAGGCGATAAGCTTCAACGATATCGCGAACATCCGAAAAGTCAATAGCCGCATGTATGTTCCCCACATGAATTTGCGGGAGGGCGCCGTTAACCTCTATGTTCGCGATTTGACGCGCCCAATCGGAACAAACGAAGTTTGGCGCCTGGCCCGGGCCCGTATGGTTAAAGGAGCGGGTGAACCGGACATCCAAATCATGGTGACGGACATAGTATTGCCCGATGATTTCCGCGGCATATTTTGAAACACCATAAAAACTGGTCGGATCCAGGGGGCTTTTTTCCGAGAGTGAGTTATGGAGATCGAGGGTCTTATATTCCGTCGAAGAACCCACGAGTAAAAGGACCGCGCTTCCGCTTACGGTCCTCATCGCATCAAGCACCGAAATAGTCCCCATTATATTTATCTGAAATGAATTGTAGGGGGTCAAATGAAATCCCGCGGGCGAAGCGACCCCGGCAAGATGATAGATCCCGTCCGGCTTTACCTGATCGCAAATACGACGGACCGATTCATGGTCACAGATGTCGACCTGGAAATAGGTGGCGTCCGGGGCCATGCATTTTTCTTGCATGTCAATGCCATAAACGTTCCACCCGTGTTTTAAAAGAAGTTTTGCAAGGTGTTTACCGGCAAAACCGTTGATACCCGTTATTAATGTATGAGGTTTCGGCATGAATTTTGTTGTAACACTCTCTACGAAACAGTAACTTCCATTCCTTTGCCGTTCAATGAAAAATCCGCTATCCTTGCTTTCTCGTTCTCAAAATGCCGCACGAGGCAATTTCTCAGCAATTCCGCTTTTTCGATTGTTTCCGACCCAAAAAGCGCGTACCCTCCGCCGCCGGCCCCAAGGAGCTTGACTCCGGAATAGAAAGGCCTTGTTTCAAGTAACAGACGCTCAACGTCAACATTGGTTGAATGGGGATGGACCCGTTTATTTGCCTCCCACGATTGGGAAATAATGTTAAAAACCATGGGCAAATTTCTCAGGGCAATGGCCTCCTTCACGTTGAGAGCAAGTTGTCGTATGCACGTAAGTGTAAAAAGATACGCGGGGGTGTGTGCATTTACCCGTGCGACGACTTCCTGAAGGATGTTTTTGGCGAGGCGCGTTATGCCGGTATAGAACAAGGTAAAATGTCCATGACTTTTTTGGTCTTGAAATAAATACGGATCGAGCTGATGTATGACGAGATCAGGCCTTAATCCCGCTTTGCTTTCGATATATTTTACGCCTCCAACCACCCCCCCTATCTGGTCTTGCCATCCGCCGCCGGTCGTCAGCATCTGCTCCATTTGCAGGACCAGAAGGAACATTTCTTCATTGGAAACCGATTGCCCGAAAAACTTGTAAAGCGCTGAAAGTATCGTCGCGGCCAATATCGACGAAGTCCCCAGACCCGACCCTTTAGGTACCGCGCAAACCAGCGTGACCTCGATACCGCAGCCCATTGCGTCGAGAAACCGGACCAAGGAAAGTCCCGACAAATTCCTGCTTGTAATCCCCAACAGGCACAACGCCGCTTTGGGCAGTCCAAAGGGCGATGTAGGATCGCTATAATCTTCGAGGGCCTCTATTCGTGTAACGATCTCCGATATGCCAAGATCAACGGAATGGATTTTAATATGGCGATCATTGGTTTTTCTGCAAAACACCTGAATAGGGGGCTGCCCATTCAAATCAACGGCCACGTTCACAACCTGGCCGCCATATTGTAAAGTATAGGGAGGCGTATCGGACCACCCTCCGGCCAAGTCCAATCTGACCGGGCTTCGCGCCCAGACGATCTGGTCCTCTTTAATTCCAGGCGCCAATACGTTTTTTTTCGATAATTGTCGCGTATAATCGATTTTAAATGAAGCGATAGCGGGGTCTATCTTATTTTCAGTGGAAATGGAATTGATCAATTCCGTCCTATATGCCTTGAGAAGTTCATTGTCTGTTTTTCGCGCAAGCGCATTTAAACGGCATACCAATTCTTTGTCCTGTGCAATATGCAAAAAATCGGCTTTGCTGATATTCTGCCATCCCACTTCATTATAAAGTTGGTCCCGCATCAATCGTTTTCTTATTTCAATCCGCCTTTTCTCCCGTTTAATAGCCGAATCCTTTTCATTAATTTCCTTGATCGAATATTTCCGGGATGATTTAAATTTTCCCGTCCATTCCGGATTACTGGAGGATTGCCAGTATCCGGAAGAAAACCCTTTGTCTTGTCCCGCGCAAAACAGCCGGGCGTTTTGCAGGTCAAACATGTTTTTCTCGTCCCAAACGTCTTCTTTTGTCAAGCCATGCCCTATCAACCAATTGTCCATGGCATTACCGCAAAAAACGACATCTTCCAGCCGATTTTGCTTTTTAAACGTATCGTTAATTCCATAGACGAGAATGATTGTGGAATTGTCGATAGTGCGCTGGTCGATACAAACTCCTTCGGCAATCGCACCGTCCGTTTGCCATGAATCCAGGCCAACAAACATCGCGTTTCCAAGTTTACTATTGACAGTGCATGATTCCGTTGATTCAGCGTAGATCCGCGAGAGCGGATTTTTTAAAAATTCCGATTGCATGCTGTTGAAAACGATTTTTTCCGTTTCGCATACAACCGGAAACTCCTCCTGGTCGTTTTTATAAAATGGTCGAAGTCCTTTAGCGTTCAATTCACTGCATGCCTGGTATAACTCGGGCAACGCGCCGAAATGTAGAAATGATGTTGCTTTAGTTATAGTTCCGGTCAATGAAAACGGGTGAAATGCATCAAATATCATTTCTTGAAAAGAGTTTTCCAGCGTCGAAAACGGGCGGATTCTTTGCTGAAAATCCGTTAATGTCAAACGTTTCAAACACGCGGTCAACACTTCAAGATACAAATCGAATTTGATTTTTCCATTTTTTATCAAATCGCCAAAAATCATCCCCTGGCCGATTGGCGTATTTGCCAATTCAACAAATGCCCGGGCAACATCCGGGCTTAACCCGATAATACCCATGTCCAAGGCACAATCGTTTGAACCTTCAAGCTGGGCGTTTTTAAGCAAAAAATCTTTTGAAGCTTTCTGGTAAAAATCCATTACTTCCGTCCGGTAGCGGTCAAACTTGAAAACCCCATGCCTTGAGCCTTGATCGAACGAAGCGGATTTTGCAAATCCGCAAATATCACCCCGGTTATCCGGCACCATGGATGTATCGAAATCAATGATTACATCACCGGAAGTAATGACTATCTCTCCCCTTGACCAAGGATACTTTAAAAAAAGCGTCAATTGCATATCGAGCACAACCGGGGGAATGAGACTGCTCGTGGCGACGGGAACGGGGGCGAATATTTTCCCTTCGGGCCCATAGCACGGCATCCGCCTGCTTTCACCGCCGGCGTGGATGATGAGGATACGCTGGTTTTTAAAGTATTCGAAAGGTTCAATTATATGCTTTTCCTCCAGTAAATTTACCAGCGCCAATAACGTACCTCCGCCGCTGCCAACCCGCCCTTCCCGCGGATCGGAACATACTCTAAAGTCAATTTCCCCTGGGTAAAGCCCCTGGTCGACACGGTTTCGCAACAATGTCCGAAACTCTTCGGCTTGACCCGGATTTGATGCGGTAATGATGCACATGGACATGGTATACATAAAATGTTTCCCGTTATTTCGTCCTGTTATATTTACGTTTTATTGCTATTTATTAAGTCCCAATCGGCCCGTACCATTATATCAACAAGCTTTTCAAAAGTGACGGTCGCCTTCCACCCAAGTCGTTTTCGCGCCTTTGCCGGATCACCGATAAGCAGATCGACTTCCGTGGGCCTGAAATATTTTGGATCGACCCGGACCACTGTTTTGTCGGTTTTTTCATCAATTCCAATTTCTTTTTCATCTTTTCCGGACCATCGGACCTTCATTTTAAGGCATGAGAATGTTTTCTCGGCAAATTCACGTATCGTATGCGTTTCACCGGTCGCGATAATATAATCATCCGGTTTGTTCTGCTGAAGCATTCGCCACATTGCGTCAACGTAATCCGGCGCATAGCCCCAATCGCGCTTGGAATTAAGGTTCCCCAGGTAAACACACTCCTTTTTTCCGGCCTTGATCGCGGCCGCGGCCATGGTTATTTTCCGCGTCACGAAATTTTCCCCGCGCCGAGGTGATTCATGATTGAACAAAATACCGTTGCTTGCATGGAGCCCGAACGCTTCCCGGTAGTTTACCACGATCCAATACGCGTATAATTTCGCCACCGCATAGGGTGAACGCGGATAAAACGGCGTGGTTTCGCTTTGAGGGGTTTCCCGCGCTTTACCATATAATTCAGAGGTCGAGGCCTGATAAAACCGGCATTGAACTCCGGTTTCCTTTATGGCGTCAAGAATCCGCAAAGTCCCCGTTGCATCGGCGTCGGCGGTATATTCAGGCACTTCAAATGATACCGCGACGTGAGATTGCGCGGCAAGATTATATATTTCATGCGGGCGGATTTTTTCAAGCAACCGGTTCAGGTTGCTGCTGTCCGACATGTCCCCATAATGAAGAAAAAACCGGACGTTTTTGTCATGAGAATCCTTATGCAAATGCTCAATACGGCCCCTGTTAAAAGAGCTCGCGCGGCGGATCATGCCATGGACTTCGTAGTCTTTTTCAAGGAGCAATTCCGCCAAATACGATCCGTCCTGCCCGGTAACACCGGTAATAAAAGCGCGCTTTTTCATAAATAAATTCCTTTATAGAAATGATTGTTTTTTTACGAGAATATTTCCAGTAAACTCTAATTCCACCTCAACCCTACCCCTTCTCCTTACCAAGGAGAAGGGTGCTCGGAGAGCGGGATGAGGTAGGGGGAGCAACAATTTCTACATCCTCTTCGCCGACTCTTTATTTTCCAGCATCCTTAAAAAATCATTATAGGCAAGTTTAATCCCTTCTTCAAGTTCGATTTTATGCCGCCAACCCATGGCATGCAGTTTTGAGCAGTCAAGCAGTTTTCGGGGAGTGCCGTCCGGCTGGGTCACGTCAAATTCAAGGGCCCCTTTATATTCTACCGCTGACTTTATCGTCATCGCGAGGTCACGGATCGTTATTTCCTTTCCGGAACCGATATTCACAATATCATTCCCTGTATGATGTTCCATAAGAAATATACACGCATCCGCGCAATCATCGGAAAATAAAAATTCCCTCGTTGGATTTCCCGTGCCCCAAATAACGACTTGGGGAGCATTGCTTACTTTTGCCTCATGGAACCTGCGGATAAGGGCCGGCAGCACATGAGAATTCATCGGATGGTAATTATCATTGGGTCCATAGAGATTCGTCGGCATAACCGAAATAAAATCTGTTTTATACTGCCGGTTATAACTTTTACACATGATAATGCCGGCAATTTTGGCAATGGCATAGGCTTCATTCGTCGGTTCAAGTTGCCCTGAGAGCAATGCTTCCTCCCTCATGGGTTGAGGAGAATATTTCGGATAAATGCAGGACGACCCGAGAAAAAGGAGTTTTTTAACGTTATATTTCCAGGACGCATTGATAATGTTCATCTGCACTTGCATATTGCTGAAAATGAATTCCGCGGGATACGTGTTATTCGCATAAATGCCGCCAACCTTTGCCGCGGCAAGGAAAACATATTCGGGCTTTTCCGTTTTAAAAAAATTATCCACCGCGCCCTGGTCCGTCAGATCAAGTTCGCTTCGCGTCCTTTGAACAAGATTGACAAACCCTTGGTTTTGAAGCTTTCGTTCTAATGCGGAACCAACAAGGCCGCGATGGCCCGCAACGAATATTTTTGAGTTTTTTTCCATAAATAATCCCTTTTCTAAATAAGGCTACGGTCGTTCATAAGCATAAATACGCCGTGAGAATAAGAAAATGCGTCTTCTTGGTTTGAGGTTTGGGCTTGTTTCAACCACAAATACCACCAAGCTTCAAGTTCTGTATCCGAAAGATTCACGAGATCCAGGTCTTCCTCACTCAAGAATTCATCTCGAAGCTCATTCATAGTCCGCATCCCCTTCAATGGATTTTGGAAGAATCCCATTGGCCCGTTCAATAATAATTTTATGGGCTTTTAATAACGAAAGCCCCGCTGTTTCTTTTTCAACCTCTTTCCAGGTTTCAGACCACTCCTTTGACGCAACAACATACCTTAAAAGGCGATTTTCATTTAAATGTATCAGCCTGCGCCGCTCCGCATCTAAAGCGATTTCAAGCGTTTCAATACCCGTTAAAGTATCTTTTGCAATTCCGCGCTCTTCAAGAATAGGAATGACTGTGCCAGGGTCACTTTTAAAAAAATCCAAAAGTTCCCGCGCGCTTCGGGAATAACGTACCTTTTCTGAAAATGCGCCCATTCTTCGCGAAAGTTCGCCGATAATCGCATAATCCTTTTCGCGGTTCGTCTTTTTTAGCTCCGCCAAATCGGCCAAATCGACAAAAGGGATTTCCCGGTTTTCTTCCTCAAACCATATCTCAGTCAGACGCGTTGCGGGTATTCTTGGCGGTCTGGAAACAAAATCCGTCCGAATACGAAGTCCATCCCGCAAAAATTCAAAATGCGCGCTCCATCCGCCGCTTAGCCATCTCTTGTCAAGAGGCGCCCCAAAACGGTAACGTGCGCCGCATTGATCTAAAGTCATTAAAATATGGTTCAGTCCTTCGTCATCTTCTCTAACAATCCAATCGCCATCCTTGCTCATTATAGCCAGGCGATGAAGAACAACGGCCTGACCCGAGCTCAGAATCGCCCTTAATCGTCCGGCATTGAATTTTATCGTCAAGTCCACGTATATATTCATATTTAAAAAATATATCCTACGGAAAGCATTAATTTAACATTGCACTTTTTTGAATAGCTTACCACTTCATTTTCGCTTTCCTGATCGGCAAAATCTCTTTCAAGTGTAAATGTTTTTCTTACATCAAATGGGAATTGGGCGCCTAAAGACATCCGGAACCTGTTTGACCGTTCAAAGCAGGCAGGAAAATCCATGATTATATTTACCGGAATTACAATTTGCTCCAAATCCGCCACTAAGCCGTATTGCCAGCAGGTTAAAGAATCCATAAGCGTATCACCAGCACTATGCAGTAATTCGCTCAGGCATAGCTTGGCAAGAACTCCTGTTGTCAAGGATATCGACCCGATAAGCGGTATCCCGACAAGGATCCCACCGTTTGATTCCATTCCGTAAAATCGATTGGGATACAAAGCGAAACCGATATTAAATGTTTGAGTGACCGCAACGCTTGACAGGGCGAATCGATCGTACGACGACGGTACAATTATCCCGTATTTCTGAAACGCTCCCAAAGGCCCGAAACCCAATTCATAACGCTTATTCATGCCGAAAGAAAAAGACGATGTAATTGGACAGCCGTCAATAAATTGCCTATATATCTTAGATACGGCGGAATCAACAATAGGTTTTTTCTGACCTGAAAAGTCTTCTTGCACCAATAAAAAATTGCCGCCTATTGCGATTTGTTTTTTACCTTCCGGAATGATCCTCGCATCCTGAATTGGAAACGACGTCGCGCAATTTGAACAAAACAAAACGATGCCTAACAGCAAGCAGCTTATAATTATGTTTTTTACAGATCGGGCCATTTTTATCCGATTTGTTTTGGGAGACGTAAGTGCCCGGTTAACCATACCGGGCACATGGATTTCCCGCCAATTGAGGACATTCGTAAAGACCAGGGTCGCGATGCCGGCCGGGAGAAGTGGTGAATGTATTGTCTCGACTCGAACACCGTCATCTTCTATTTTACCCATGGCTTGCTTTTTATTGCCCCTCGCCGCTAAATTTCACCTTGCCGACTAAATCAAGAAAAAAATCTTTGCTCCACATAGATAGTTGTTCTACGTCCTTGCTTGTTAAGAACGGTCGTACATCTTTCTTTGCGGCCTCGATATCCAGCAATTCTATTCGCTTGCTTAATAGACCCCGGGCTTCTTTTATTGTAAAGGAGTCCTCGCTTTTTAGATGGCCTGTTTGAATAAGCCGTGCTCGTAAATGCGGCAGCGAGGCGGAAATGTCTTTCCCCACGAACCACATCACGTCAAACCAGTCCCGTCCTTTTACCCTGGTCTTCCATGCGCGGGCGATGGCCGCATGCAGCTTCCCCGCAAACATGGACGGCAGATCGAA
>Ga0182017_10000148_pt1 | contig 54412 bp, 44 predicted proteins | sample 712E3DmetaG_FD_120492 | JGI IMG/M metagenome (GOLD analysis project Ga0182017, IMG submission 120492) | Permafrost microbial communities from Stordalen Mire, Sweden - 712E3D metaG | ecosystem: Environmental > Terrestrial > Soil > Wetlands > Permafrost | place: Sweden: Stordalen | collected... | reverse complement strand
CAGGTTGGTGCACGCGACCGCGGTCGCCCACGTCCCGGTCGAGCTACAGGTCTGGACGCCAGTGCCGTCCGAAGAACATCGTTTGCTATTGGGCAAGCAATCAGTACATGCGCCTGAGACGCATGCCAAATTGGTGCACGCGACCGCGGTCGCCCACGTCCCGGCCGAGTTACACGTCTGGACGCCAGTGCCGTCCGAAGAACATCGCTTGCTCGTGGGAGAGCAATCTGTACATGCACCTGAAACACATGCCAGGTTCGTGCACGCGACCGCGGTCCCCCACGTCCCAGTCGAGCTACACGTCTGCACGCCGGTGCCCGAACATTGTGTGCTGCCGGGTGCGCAAACGCCTTGGCATGCCCCTGAAACACACGCCTGGTTCGTGCACGCGACCGCGGTCCCCCACGTCCCGGTCGAACTGCACGTCTGAACTCCGTTGCCCCAACATTGCGTACTGCCGGGTGCACAAACGCCTTGGCATGCACCTGAGACACATGCCTTGTTGCCACAGTCCGCTGCGGTTCCCCACGCCCCGGTCGAGCTGCAGGTCTGCACGCCGTTGCCCGAACATTGTGTGCTGTCGGGTGCACAAACGCCTTGGCATGAACCTGAGACACACGCCTTGTTGACACAGTCCACTGCGGTCCCCCAGGTCCCGTTCGAGCCACACGCCTGGACGCTGTTGCCCGAGCATTGCGTACTGCCGGGTGAACAAGAACCTGTACATGCGCCTGCGAGGCACGCCTGACTCAAGCACGCGACCGCCGCCCCCCAAGTACCCGTTGCCGTGCAGGTCTGCACACCGTTGCCGGAGCATCGCAACTGACCGGGCGCGCATACGCCCTGACAGGCCCCCGACACGCACGTCTGGTTGGTACACGCGACCACGGCCCCCGAAACACATGACCCAGCCCCGTCGCAGGTCGAGGCCCGCGTGACTGAAGATGTGCTGGCACAGGAGGCCGCCCCGCAGTTCGAGCTCCAGTAGGCGCAAGCCCCCTTCACGCAGGTTCCCGTGGTGCCACAGGTGGTGGACTGGGTCACGGCGCACTTGCGCTGCGGATCCGAGGCCTTGTCTGCGACGGCCACACACAGCCCAAGCGTCGTGGTCAGGTTGCAGGCCATGCATGCGTCCGTGCACGCGTTTGCACAGCACACGCCTTGGGCGCAGAAGCCCGACTGGCATTGCGTGGCCACGGAGCATTTCGCCCCATTGGGCGCGGTACCGCACAAGGAGTTCTCGCAGAACCTGTCGGCTGCGCATTGCGTGCCTGCGGCGGTGCAACTTTCGAAGCAAGTGTCCACGTTGCACACGTACGGGTAGCAGAGGATCGAATTCGAGGGCACGCACTGGCCCGAGGCATTGCACGTGGACGGCGGGGCGTAGACCCCAGCCACGCAGCTTTGTGGGACGCAGTTGGTGCCGGGCTGATAGACCTGGCAGGCCCCATTGCCGTCGCACAGGCCGTTGGTTGAGCAGAAGGCCGCGCCGAGGTCCGCGCAGATCTTGTGCGGATCAGGAGCGTCGGCGGCCACGTTCTTGCATTGCCCGGGCGAGCTAGGCAGGTTGCAGCTCTGGCAAGGGCCAGTGCAGCTATTCTCACAACAAACGCCGTCCACGCACGGGCCCGAAGCGCATTCGCTGGAAGCTGAGCAGGACTGTCCTTGCCCCCGCGGACCGCACCACAGCCCAGCGGTCCCGCCGTCCGTGGTTTGCAGTTGGCAGCTGTTGTCTGGGGGCGCGCAGTCCGTGTCGCCAGTGCAGTTTTTGAGACATGCGCCGTTGGAGCAGATGAAGGGGTAGCAAGGCAGCCTTCCGGGATCCTGGCAGTTTCCCTTGCCGTCGCAGGTCCGGGTTGTGTTCTCGACCAGGCCCGAGCAAGATGATGAGCCGCACGGGGTGTTTTCGGGGGAGAGCGTGCACGATCCAAAGCCGTCGCAAGCCCCGTTATTGCCGCAGAGGGTGCTTTCGTTGGCGGTGCACCTGTCGTCGGTCCAGTTCTTGGGGATGTAGGTGCAGATGCCCATCGATCCGGTCTGGTCGCACGATTGACAGGCGTCAGTGCACGCGGTGTTGCAGCACACGCCGTACCCCGCCGGAAGCGAGCTGCCGACGCTGGCCGGCGCGCAGTGGCCCGAGTAGCAACCATCGTCCGTCTTGCAGGGCGCGCTATTGAGGCTCTTGCCGCAGCTCCCGGCTACGCAGTCCTTTCCAGCCGCGCACTGGGCGTTGGTCGTGCAAGCGAAGCCGCAGTCGAAGGTGGCCGGATCGCAGGTAAAGGTCGGACAGGTTTTGGATGTCTCCTCAGAGCATTTGCCGTTGCCGTCGCAGGTGAGGATTCCGGTCACGCCATCCCCTTGGCAGGTACCGGCCTGGCACAGCTTGCCCTTCTCGTAGTACGGGCTACATCCGCCCCGGCCGTCGCAGGTTCCGTCCGGTCCGCAGGTCGCCTGCGTACTTGCGGGGCATTCCGAAGGATCGGTGGGATTAAGCCGGGATGGAACGAAGGCACAGGTACCCAAGGAGCTGCGCAGATTGCAGGCTTTGCAGGTCTCCTGACAGGGCGTGTCGCAACAGTAGTGGTCCACGCAGAATCCGGTCCGGCACTCCTGATCGCAGGCACAGGATTCGCCCTGTCCCTTGGACTCGCTGACCATACTCGGCAGGCAGGTGTTGGGCTGCCAGGCGTCCGAGCCTTTGGCGTCATTCTTCCCGCCGTCGTCCATGGGGACGAGGTGGGGGAGCGAGCAACCAGTGGCCTCCAAGACCGCGGACAGAGCCAGCGCGCCCAAGAAGACGGTCTCCCCAAGAGAGAACCTCGACTCCTGAGTTCTAACTCGCCACGAATTGGCTCCCATTGGGAGACCTCCTTGGCTTTGAAGAATAGACGGACGAACCATTGTAAATCATCGCCCCACACGTTGTCGAGGGATTCTAATGCGATCCGGCAAAGCCGAAATGTCAGCCCTGGCAGTAGCCATAGTCCTCAGTCTGCAAGTCCCGCCCCTGACGCAACGGTAGGTGGCGTTGCAGACCTACCAGCAAAGATCGGCACTGCGGGTGAGCTTCTTGAAGCAGTCGCGAGAAACGTTGCAGGTTTTGCCAGCGGTCCCGACCCCGGAGGCATACTCACAGACGGTGCGGCTGTGCCCGTTCGAGTCAGGGGAAACCAGGAAGCAAAACCGGCCCGGTGGGCAGACTTTGCTGGCCGTGGCGGAGGGATCGGAGTCATCGAGCAGGGGATTACAGCAATTCCCATTCAACGCACCCCGTACAGGGCACGTAGTGGACGTTAGCTTCTCTGAAAATCTTGGGGCGCGATGCGACACGAAGGAAACTGGGCTTGTTTCTCCTACTGCCACCGACAGTGCCTTACAGGCGCTCGCCAAAGATCGCCGTGCCTACGCGCACCAGGGTTGCGCCCTCGGCCACCGCGACCTCTAGGTCGTGGCTCATCCCCATGGACAGCTCGGCCAAATGGACGTTGGGCCGGCTGATGGCTGCCTGCTCCTCGCGCAGGCGGCGCAGTGCCGCGAAGAGAGGCCGCGACTCCTCGGGATCGTCGCTATACGGGGGCATGACCATCAAACCAGTGCAGCGTAGGTGGGCCAGTTGGGCAAAACTGGCCAACAGAGCTGGGAGCGCTGCCGGCCTCAATCCGTGCTTCTGTATCTCGCCGGCAACGTTGACCTGGATGAGGCAGTCCTGTGGCGCCGTTGGCTCCATCGCGGCCACGCGTCGTTCGATCTCGGCCAGCACGTCGTCCGCCTCGATCGAATGAATCAGCGCCGCCTTCCCGGCGACGTATTTCACCTTGTTGGTCTGCAACGGGCCGATGAAGTGCCAGCGTGGCCGGGGCAGACCCGCGGCAGGTGCGGCCGCCTCAACCTCGCCGCGTTTGTCGCGGAACTCCTGCCCGTAGCTTTCGCCAAAATCCTGCTGGCCAGCGGCCAGCGCCGCCAGAATATCCGTCGCGGGCACGGTCTTGCTGACCGCCACCAGGCGCGCGCTGCCCGCGGGCCGACCCGTCCTGGCCTCGGCTTGCGCAATCCGGGCGCGCACGTCGCGCAGGTTGGCGGCAATGTCATCCGCGCGACTCACCGGGCAATTCCTCCAAAGGCCGGCGGTGGGTAGCCGGGAAGGGCCTCCAGTGCGCGCAGGTCGGCGATGACTTCAGCCAGCGGCAACCCGACCACGTTGGAGAATGACCCGTGCACTTCGATGGCGAAGGCCCCGGCGATGCCCTGGATGGCGTAGGCGCCGGCCTTGCCTTGCCATTCGCCTGAATCGAGATAGGCGCGCAGCTCGGCCGGGTCGAGCGAGCGAAAGGTCACGCCGGTGCTGACCACGCGCTCGACCGTGCGGCCGCCAGAGTGCACGCGATAGGCGGTCATCACCTCGTGGCGCCGGCCTGCCAGACGGCGCAGCATGGCCGCCGCCTCATCCTGGTTGGCCGGCTTGCCCAGGATGTCGTCGCCCAGCACGACCACCGTGTCCGCAGTCAGGACGGGCAGGGCGGCAACCTGCACGCCCAATCTGGCCAACGCCGCATCGCCTTTCTCGGCCGCCAGGCGCTGGGCATAGGGGCGCGCCTTCTCGTTCGGCGCTGGCGTCTCATCCACGTCCACGGGTTCGATCCGCAGCACCAGACCCAGTCGTTCGAGCAGCTCCCGTCGGCGCGGGGAGGCAGAGGCCAGGATGAGATCGGGCGTAGGGTTCATGGTCGGGCGCTGCGAGTATATAGTGGTCAGTGCGCAAGATGGGCGGCGTAGGCTGCCCACCCGGACTCCATCGCCATTTGGTCGAAACCGCGGTGCCGCGCGAAGCCAGCCGTGTGAGGCGCGGTTCATCGGCGCGCAACTTCGGATCGGGTTGTCCGATAAGGCAGGCGATGCCTTGTTCGCGCGTTTGCTCTCTCATGCTGGTCACCTGTGCCGCCTGCTCGCCGAGCACTGACCTGGCAGCGGAACGCCGCGCGCCCGGCACCCCGACTGCGGGGGGGGGAACGGCAAACGACGCTGGTGCCGCTTTGGGATTGCCCGCGCTGGTCGACCCGCCTGCCGGCGCCGTGCAGGTGCCCACAAACCTGGCGAAGGTGATCCTTCGTTTCTCCAGTCTGTTGCAGGTTCCGGATGCCGGCGCCCCACTTCAACTCCGCGCGAACGACGGAACCCAGGTGGCGCTCGCGCTGGGAGATACCGCACCTTGCAGCGGCACCTGCTATGCAGCCACGCTAGCCGGAATCCTGGAGCCGACCACCCGGTATGTCGTCGAGGTCGACGCTGATGCCTTGCACTTTGAAGGCGGCAAGCCTGTTCCTGCCGGCCAGGTGGGCTCGTTCACGACCGCTGACGCACCTGACGAATATGCTCCTTTGATTAGCGGTTTCGCGATGACGATAGACGAGAGCTGTGTGCACGCACAGTTCATGACTGACGAGGCGGCGTGGGCGGAGATCATCATCACAGCCGGCGACCAGGGGGCCAGCCTGGATCCGGGCGCGATGGGCACGAAGTTCGATCTTTTGACCCGCCTTCCCGATCTGCCGCCCGATGTGGACGCTCAGGCCATCGCGCGTGCCGTGGATCGCGCCGGCAACAGAGCGGATTCTTCGGTGGTCGCGCTGCACCTGCCGCCAAAGACTCCGCGGCTCGCTATCACCGAGGTGCTGGCCAATCCCGCTGGCTCAGAGTACACGCAGGAGTTCGTGGAATTGAAGAACCTGGAGGCCGAGCCGGTGTCGCTGGCCGGCATGCTCATCGAAGACAAGACTGGCGGCGATGTCTTGCCTGACATGGCTGTGCCGGCCGGCGGCTTCGCATTGGTCGTGGCGGCCAACTTCGTTGCGGATGACGGCAAAGATCCGGTGCCGCGGGATGGTACGGTGATTGTCCCTGTGTCGGGCCGCATCGGCGCCGACGGCCTTTCCAACAATGGCGAGCCGGTTCGGCTGGTCAGTTCGGATGGCGTGACTGTGAGCCAGTATGGCGGCTGGGTTGATGTGAGCGCCACGGCCTGGAACGGCATGAGCGTACACCGGGTTTCTGTCGACGCCTGCGACCAAGCAAGTGCCTGGACCAGCTCCCCCGAGATGCCCACGCCAGGCTGGTAGTGCTTCGTCGAGCGTTCTCAGGTTTCGTTGCAGCGCGTCGCGTCTTCGGAGGAGCAACTTTGCCCCCAAGGGCGAGGCATTTGCGAGCGAAAAGTGCTACAAAGCCAGCATGTCCGGTCACAACAGATGGTCGAAGATCAAGCACAAGAAAGAGGCTTCCGACTCCAAGAAGTCGAAAGTCTGGACCAAGGTCATCAAGGAGATCACTATCTCGGCCAGACTTGGCGGTGGTGACATCAACGGCAATCCCCGCCTGCGCTCGGCGGTGGACAAGGCGCGCGGCCAGAACATGCCCAACGACACCATCGACCGCGCCATCAAAAAGGGCACGGGCGAGTTGGAAGGCGTGACCTACGAAGAATTCACCTACGAGGTCTTTGGCCCGGGTGGGGTGGCGATTCTGGCCGAAATCATGACCGACAACCGCAACCGGACCACGGGCGAGATTCGCAATCTGCTGACCAAGGCCAACGGCAACTTGGCAGGCTCGGGTTCGGTGGCCTGGATGTTCAAGAAGCAGGGCGTGATCGTGTACGAAAAGGCCCACGTCGACGAGAACAAGCTGACCGACGCGGTCATTGAGCTAGGTGCTGATGACGTGCGCAGCGAGGAAGAGGTGTTCACCGTCATCACCGAGCCCAAGGAATTTGAACGTATCCGCGACGGCCTGAAGAAAGCCGGGATGCCTGACCCGGCCTCTGCCGAAGTGACCATGGTGCCGCAGAACAAGACGCACCTGGCGGGCAAGGAAGCTGAGTCCGCGCTCAAGTTGCTCGACATCCTGGAAGACCACGACGACGTCCAGAACGTGTACTCGAATCTGGATGTGGACGAGGCCACCCTGGCCAACGTCTCCTAGCAAGGAAGAAGCCGGCTGCAGTCGCATGTCCGCAGCAGGCCGCACGCGCATCCTGGGTATCGACCCGGGAACCCTGCGTCTCGGCTACGGTATCATTGACCGCGTCGGCACATCGAAGCTGGCCTATGTGGAGTGTGGGGTGATTTCCGCGCCGTCCAGGCAGCCGCGCAACCAGCGCTTGCTGACCATCGGCCGCGGCCTGCGTGAGCTGCTCAACGAGCTTGGGCCTGACGAAGTCGCCATGGAGCAGGCATTCTACGGCAAGAACGTGCAGGCCACCCTGGCGTTGGGCGAGGCGCGGGGCGTGGCCCTGTTCATCGCAGGTGACTGCGGAATGTCGGTCGTCGGATATGCCCCGGCGCGGGTCAAGCGCACCGTTGTTGGCCATGGCCGGGCGAGCAAATCCCAGGTCGGCTACCTGGTGCGCGCCATCTTGGCCATGCGTCGGGCACCCGAGGCTGACGCCGCCGACGCCCTGGCCATTGCGATCTGCCACGCCCGCCACAGCGGGTGTGCGGCGTGGCGGAGGTAGGCAGGCGAGTTCATTCCGGCTCGGCGGTGCCTTCGGCGACCCAGTCTTTGGCGTCGGGAACCTGCTTGAAGAACTCGCCCAGCGCAGCGCTGAGGTGTTCAGCATAGCGGAAATGCGCACCCATTCCCGTGCGAAGCTCGGCCTCGTAGATGAACTTGTCGGCGTGCGTGCTGTGTTCGAAGGGCGTCTGGGCGCCCAGCAAGAGGGAATAGACGTAGGCCGGAGAGCCCCGTTGAAGGAAATCGCGGGTCAGCTGGGCCTGCTCGGACAGCAGCGCGGCGTGGGGCGCGCGGGGCACCTCGGGCGGGAGATAGAAGCCGGCCTGGATGAGAGGGGTGTGTCGGTAGCCGGTACGATGGCGGTTGAGGTCACGCAATTCCGCAATCGCGAGGTTGTTCCAGGCAAAGGTCACCCGCATGCGGCGGATGGCGGATCCACAGTAGCCGTAGCGGTTGGCCCGGTGTCGCAAGGCTTCGGCGACCGGCTGGGATTCAGGCAGCCACGGCGGGGCGCCTCGGTCGACCTTGACCCAAACCGCGTCGGGAAGCGGTTCGGATGACAGCCGGTCAAGCCCAAGCCCAATTGAAGCGGCAAGGTCCTGCTTCGCCTGTTCCTGGTACGAGGATTCCGAGCTGCAGTGGCGCATGAGTCGCGGCGACAGTTTGACCAATTCGTTGCGGATCTCGGCCGCCGCTGCGCGCGCCTCGGGCTGGGGCAAGGAATCAAGGTGTTTCACCGTTTGCGCCCACATGCGGGAGGTTTGCACGACCGCCAGATTGGTGCGCGCTGCGAAAGGAATGAAGTACCGCGCGCGATCCAGGGCAAAGTTCTTGCGGATACGCGCCGCGACGGCAGGTCGCGCATCTTTGGGAATGCGTACACGCTCGGGCTGGGAGTTGCCCAGGGCTTCCAGCTGCGCATATTCGGATTGGTAGGCAGCAAACGCACGGGCCATGGTGGCGCGCCAACGGTCCGCCAGATCGTCTGGAATTCCGAGTTCGGCAGGGGACGAGAGACTGGAAGCATCCATCGCGATGTAGCGGGTGCTCGATTCCTGGCCATCCGCCATCGTCGAGATCTCGAACATCTTGTAGGCCAGCCACATCGACACGTCGTCGACAGCGATGGCCAGCCCGCCGGTCAGGCCGCCGATGGACGCGTGGCCATAGTCGACAAACTTGAGGATGCGATCGATCGACTCGTCCGGGTGGGCTAGATCCACGCGTCCGATGATCGTGGCCAACCCCTCATTGCTGCGGGAGTATCGTGCGAGCACGGAGGCAAGCAGCTCCGGGGTGACGCGGGGCAAGTTGGCCGCGCTCGGGGGCGGTACTACGGCAAGGCCAGTGACCTTCATGCGGCGGCTCTTGCTTGAACCATATAGGTGCGGTGAAGAAGAATCCACCGCTAGCCACGGACGCCCAGGCAGGGGTAGGCTTGCCGACACAATGCCCTGTACCCCTAACGTTGAGTTTCTTCGCAAGCCGCGAAGATTCTCGACAGCGCCACGATGGCTGCAAGAAGCCGTGGTCGTGGTCGTGGCCGTGGCCGTGGCCGGAGTGATCCCTTTGGTTGCGGCCGTCAGGCTGCGATGTATGCTCTCTTCTCTCCCCTTCTCGGCCGCTCAATGATCGCTTCGCTGCGCGGTATCTTGCTTGAGAAGAATCCCGACACCATCGTGATCGAAGCAGGGGGCGTGGGCTACGCCGTGACGGTCACCGCGGCCGCCCAGCGCGCGCTGCCGGCGCCGGGCGCCGAGGCGCGCTTGTTGATCTACACGCATGCCGTGCAAGACGGTCCCCTACAGCTCTTTGGCTTCGCCGAGCCCGAGGAGCGCCGCATGTTCGAAACCCTGCTGACCGTACAGGGCGTGGGTCCCAAGGCAGCGGCTGCCATCCTGTCCGGCCTTCCCATCGGCGACCTCGTCCGCGCCATCCGCGCGGCTGACGTGACCACCCTGACCAGGATTCGCGGCGTGGGCCGCAAGACCGCTGAACGCATGGCGGTCGAGCTGCGCGACAAGATCGGAATGGCGGCGGGCACTGGTCGCGAAGCGTCTGCGGTCTTTCCGCTTCCGCGCAGCTTGCCTCCTGGCCGGCGAGGTGAGGTTTTTGGCGCCCTGCAGGCGCTGGGCTACCGGGCGAATGAGTTCGAGGCCATCCTGTCGGCACTCGACGAGAGCAAGCCCACACCTGACCTCATCAAGGAGGCGCTGGCGGCCATGAGGAGGAAGTGATGGCGCGCAAGCGGCATGACGAGGGAGCTGCGCCGGGCGAGCGCGATTTCCCGGCGCGTGTGGTGTCACCCGAGGCGGATTCGCCCAAGGAGAAGGCTCTCGACGTGGCGCTCAGGCCGACGTCGTTCTCCGAGTTCGTCGGGCAGCGCAAGGTGGCCGAGAACCTGGAGGTCTACGTGGCCGCGGCCAAGAAGCGCGGCGGAACGCTGGACCATGTCCTTCTGTCGGGCCCGCCTGGACTGGGCAAGACCACTTTGGCGCACCTGCTGGCGCACGAGATGGGCACCCAGGCACGCGTCACCTCAGGGCCGGCGCTTGAGCGCAAGGGCGATCTGGCGGGCATCCTCACCTCGTTGGGCCGCGGCGACGTGTTGTTCGTCGACGAGATCCACCGGCTGCAGCCGATCATTGAGGAAAGCCTCTACCCGGCCATGGAGGACTTCAAGATCGAGATCGTGACTGGGATGGGCGCAGGCGCCAGCGCCATCACGGTGCCCATCGAGCGCTTTACCCTGGTGGGCGCCACCACACGCACGGGCCAGCTCACCTCGCCGTTGCTCTCGCGCTTTGGCATCGTCGAACGACTTGATTTCTACGCGCCGGCCGAGCTCACCACCATTGTCAAGCGCTCAGCCAAAATCCTGGGCATTCGTCTCGACGAGGAGGGCGCGCTCGAAATTGGCCGTCGCGCCCGCGGCACGCCTCGCATCGCCAATAAGCTGCTCAACCGGGTGCGCGACTTCGCCGAGGTGCATGGCGACGGCCGGGTCACGCGCGCGGCAGCCGACTATGGCCTGCGCCGTTTGGGCGTGGACGAGCTGGGACTGGACGAGGGGGATCGCCGGCTCCTGCGCGCCATCATGGAGCGCTTCGATGGCGGCCCGGCGGGCATCGAGTCGCTGGCTGCCGCGCTGGCCGAAGATCGTGACACCTTGGAATACGTGCACGAGCCCTATCTCATCCAGCAGGGCTTCCTGGTGCGCACGCCACGTGGCCGCCAGGCTACCCGCCAAGCCTACGAGCACATGAAGATTCCGCTCCCATCGACCGGCCGCAACGGCCCAAGCGGGCAGGGCAGTCTCTTCTAGTACCCCTTCTTGGAAATCCGTAGCTGGTTCCGGGGCCGGAAGCCGGATCCGGTTCCGAATCCGGGACCGGCTGCCGGATCCGGCCACCGGCCACCGGTCCCGCCGCCGTCAACCCGGCCGCCCAACCAGCTACGAAATTGCGAGAGGCGGTACTAACCCCGGGCTAGGCATGACCCGGTTATGTTGGTGACGCACTCCCGACCGCCTGCTTCTGTCGAAGCTGCTTAAGATCTTCGCTAAACGCGGCGAAAAGCCTTCAGGATGAAGTTCGCCATCTTTGGGGCTGCGTTTGCGGCCGTGCTGCCTCTCTGGGCCTTGCCCGGCACGGCCTCCGCCGATGCCGCGCAGACCCTGCGCGAGACGGTGATCAACGTGGAAGCGCCAGTTGCGATTCCGCTCAGTGAACCGCTGCGCGATCGCTTTGGGGTTGGCACCATGCCGGCGATCTCCGCGAGCTTGCCAGCGGGACGCTGGACTCTCCTGGGGCTGCGCCTGCGCGAAGGCTTCCTCAGCAATGGCCCTGCGTCGGCGGATCGCGCGATTCGGGATCCCGGAATGGGCGGTTTGATGGTGCTGTCCGCCATCGGCAGATTCCGGCCCCTGGCAGGGCGTGAACGCGATTCGCGTACCGTTGGTCCGTGGATCGAGATCGGGGCAGGCCCTGGTCTGACCGGGACACTGGTGCGGGCGGTGGCCGAAGGTGCGGTTGGCTGGAATTTTCGGTGGGGAGGATGGATCTTTGGCCCCTCGGCTCGCTACCTGCATGTGGTACAGCCATCCAACTCACTGGACAGCGCGGACGCCCAGGTAGCCTTGCTCGGCGTCGAGATCGTGATGCATGATTCACACAGACCCGCGCTGATTGTGGCTCCGGTCGCGGTTGCGGTGGCGCCGCCCAAGGTTCTCGATCGGGACGGCGATGGAATCCCCGACGACTCGGACCAGTGTCCCGACCAGCCCGAGGACAAAGATGGATTCGAAGACGAGGATGGCTGCCCGGATCCCGACAACGATAAAGACGGAATCCCTGACGTTGCGGACGCTTGCCCGAACGAACCGGAGACGGTCAATGGGGTTGACGACGAAGACGGCTGCCCGGACCAGGCGCCCATCGTGGTCAAGGAAGACCGCATTCTGCTGACCGAACACGTGCTCTTCGACACCAACCGGGCCCGGGTGCGAACCGCGGGCCGGCCCGCACTGGCGGCGGTGTTGAATCTGTGGAAGCAACATCCCGAATGGGACCATTTGGTTATTGAGGGTCACGCGGATCGCCGTGGTCCGGATCCGTTCAACGATTGGCTCAGCCACGAACGGGCCCAGCGGGCGCGCAAGGTCCTCATCGAGATGGGCTTTCCGGAGGAGAAGCTTGCGGTCGCCGCCTTCGGGCGCAAGCAGCTGCGCGTGCAGGGAAACAGTGAAGAGGCTGATCGAGAGAATCGCCGAGTCGAATTCGCCATCATCAAGAAGGTCGAAGACCGCCCGAAGGCGGAGGATCCCACCCAACCGCAGCAACACGCACAAGCCGGAGGGCTGCAGCCATGAGGGTGCGATTGGTTCTTGCAGCCGCGGCGTTGCTTGCATTGCCAGCGTGCCTCGATCCCATCGTGGGAACCCAATGCGCGAAGGGCTACTCACCCTGTGGCAGCAAGTGCGTGCTGGCCGGGTCGTGTATCCTCCGCGATGCTGGAGAAGGAGCGGATGTCCAGACCGCGACGCTGCCCGATGGCAGCCTTGGTGAGGCCGAGTCCAACGCGGACGCGGAAGCGGTGGAGACCGGCCCGGCGGCGGATGGAAACCTGGTCACCGATGGCGATGAACATGAGGTTGGTGACAAGCAAACGGACGTCGCTCCGACGGCGGAGGTGGGGTTCGGCGACGCCGGTGGTGGGCAGGCGGACGGGCCAGTGCCACCCGTGGCATCGGACGGACCAGAAGGCGCGTCGTCGGGTGACGCCGGGGCCTCGAATGCGGGCTTTGATGGCAGCGGGCCAACCACTGAAGTTGACCGCGCTCCGGGGGCGGCCGATGCGGGCGTGGGTTCCGATCTCGGCGGACACGACGCGACGACGACAGACGTTTCTGCGGGCGATTCCTGGTTGTCCTGTGTCGGTTGCACCGACGTCGGGGATGGCTCGAGCAACGAGACAAGCGCCCGGTTTGAGGATGGCGGCGCAGCCGACGACGCCGGGAGCGGCGAGGCGGGAACAACGGACGCGAGCGGAACCCTGGCGGACACGGCTTGGGGCGATGCCGGGCCCCTTCACTGTGCAGAACCACTGGTCGCCTGTGGCGACCAGTGTGTCGATCTGACGACTGACCCCGAGAATTGCGGCACCTGCAATGCCATATGCTCATCCAGCGTCTGCATCAGCGGCGCATGTCTGGTTTGTGCCTCGGAAGAGACCGTTTGCGGACAGGAATGTATTAACACCGCCTCTGATCCTGACAACTGCGGGGGCTGCGGCGTTCCTTGCGCCAGCGGTTTGTGCAGCAACAATCACTGTGAGGCCAACGGCACGGGACGGATCATCGTCATTGGCCATGATTACTTGAAGAACCGGCCAGCCATGAATCGCATCCTGGGCAACGCGGTCTTCCTTTGGCCCGTCAACCCCGTCTCCTTGCTGACGTACAAGGGCGCGGCCAACCCGACCGCCATCGCGGGAGCAAACGGAGCTATCGCGCAAGTGGCCACGGCCACGGGCCGCCAGGTGCAGCAAACCGACGTGGCGGCGGCAGACGTGGCCACGCAACTCGCCGGGGCTGACGTGTTTTTGATCTACGGGCAGGAACAGGCCCGCGACGCAACCCTCAATCAGTTGGGTCAGGACTGGGCCAGCGCCATGACCACGTTTGTTAAACGGGGTGGGACGATGATTCTGCTGGACGGCTTCTACTCTGCCAACGCCGGCACGGTTCAGGTCATTTCACAAGCAGGGCTGTTCAGTATTCAGCGCAATGTCTCCGAGACCAACAGCGTGTGCACGGTGATCGCCCGGGGTGATGCGCTGGCAAGCGGGCTGCCCAGGACCTACCGTTGTGAGCAGAACAGCGTGAACTTCACCACGACCGAGGTTGGGCCTGCCGTTACCTCCGTTGTGGAATCAGGAACATCTGTGGTCATCGACAAGGTCTTCTGAGCCTTGCGTTCCAGTTGGCGGTGATCAGTCGTTCCCACTCAACGTCCCGCGTCGGGTGGAGTAGCATCGCCTCAGATGGCTCGTGCGTTCGCCCTTGCCCTCCTCTTGGTCGCGGCCAGTCCGGCGCAGGCCGATCCCTGTGGTGAGGCGAATCTCTTGGCCGGCCTTGCGCCGGTGGCTTGGGCGGCAGCGTATCGCCCGCAACTTGTGACGGATGGGGTGCTGGGCCACGAGGGCGATCCGGCGAACGCGAGTCTCTCCGCCATCTTGGGGCCCACGGGGGCTGCCCTGGTGTTCGATCTCCGAACCGACGCGAACGTACGCGCGGCTTTGCTGCAGGCCAGTGCCGAATCCAGCGTTCTGGTCGAGCTATCGGCTGATCAAGTGCGCTGGGTGCCGCTCTGGCAAACCGCACCCGTGGGCTCTGCCGAGGCAGGGCTGCGCACACGCATGGCGGCTGGACTCGAAGGGCGTGGGCGCTATCTGCGGGTGCGCCCGGCGTCCGGGCAGGGTGCGATTGCGGTGTCCGAGTTGCAGGTCTTCTGTCGCCGGCCGCCAGTCTTGGATGTGGAGGTTCGTTCTGCCGTCGTGGCCCCTGAGGCCGCACAGCTCGTGCGCTGGCAGGCATGGCGGAAACTGCTGCTTGGCCTGTTCGGCGTCGGGTGCTTCATTTTGATCTGGCCCGGGCGCTCTGCCCGAGCACAGGTCGTGGGCTGCATCCTGGGGGCCTTGGGGGGCTTACTGGCCGTGCATTTCACCTTCGGTCTTTGGGGGACAGTCCCCTTGGTGCTTCTCGGGCTGCTGGTCAGTCGCTGGGGACGGGTTTGGGCGGGTCGGCAGGCCTTGTTGCAGGGCGCGGGCCTCGGCCTGCTGGCCTTGGCGGCGCCTCTCGCCTACACCAACTTTGGCCTTTTCGGCGGCTACTGGTCGGTCCATTACCACGATGCCGCCCACTATTTTCTCGGTGCCAAGTATGCGCCCGAGTTGGGCTACACCCGGCTGTACGATTGTCTCGCAACGGCTGCGTGGCAGGAGCAACGTTGGCCTTCGGATGCGCGGCAGCCGGTTCGCGATCTGCGCAGCAACGATCTGCGTCCCCTGTCGGCCGTGCTGAAGGATGGGCTGCTGTGCACGGCTCGCTTCGCTCCCTCTCGCTGGTCGGATTTTCGCCGCGACGTGGCTTTCTTTCAGTCGCAACTCCATCCTGCGGCTTGGGGCGCTCTTCTCACTGACCATGGCTACAACGCTACGCCGGTGTGGACATGGCTCTTGCGCACATCCTTGTTGCGCGATCGTCCAGCCTCACTCCCGTGGCTGGCGACGCTGAGCCACCTGGACGACGTTGGCTACGGACTTCTTTTCCTATGCCTGCTGTGGAGTTTCGGCTTGCGTGCAGGAGTGCTGGGGGCCTTGGTCATTGGACTCGGCTTTCCCTGGATCGCGCTCTGGACTGGCGGCGGCCTTGGCCGTTCCCTGTGGCTCTTGACGGCCGTCGCTGGGCTCGGATGCTTGCGCCGGGGGCGTGTTCATGCGGCGGGGGCTTTCCTAGGCCTCAGTGCTGGGCTTCAGGTTTTTCCCACTCTTCTTCTGGCTGGGCCCGGCCTGGCCCTGGCGGTGGACGGGATTCGCCAACGTCCCATCGACGGGGCTCGCGTGCGTCTTCTGCTTTCGGCGCTCCTCAGTTTGGCGTTGCTCTCTGCTTTGTCGTGCGCCGGCCACGGTCTTGGGATATGGGTGGATTTCTTCCACAACAGCGTGAAGCACGCGGCCAGCACATCGGTGAATCGCATCGGGATGGGACAGCTGGCCGCCGTGTTCGGATGGCCTGGGGCCATCACCTGGCTCTTGCGCGTGAGTTTCGTATCACTTTGGCTATTGGCTTTGCTGTGCCAGCGTACGGACGCGGATCGCGGCACCCTTTCCGTCCTGTTGCCGCCTGTCATTTTCAATCTGTCTAGCTACTACCTCGCGATCCTGGCCTGTCTGGCACCCCGGCTGGCCAGACCCATGAGCGCAGGCCTGGCTCTGCTCGTCCTGGTCTTGCTGCCACAGCTCATCGCCTGGCTCTCATCCGACGTCCCCGGTCCGGCCAGCTACGCCGCCATCTCGTTGCTTTTTGTTCTGTCGGGTGCCGCGTTTCTGGTGAGGATCCTGCGGGCTCGGTAGTGGACCTCATTGCTTCTGGAAGACACGCACGTAGTCAATCTCGTAGCGAGCCGGGAAGGTCGTTGCGGAAGGATCGCCGCCATTCTGGCCGCCGATGGCCAGATTGACGATGATGTATTGGTTTTTCTTGAAAGGGGATGTGCCGTCGGGGTTGACGGCGGTGGCAAGCGACGTGGTGTTCATCTGGGTGTCGTCCACGGAGAGCACGATGTTCTGGTCGTCCCAGTCCATGCGCCAGACGTGGAACTTGCTCGACCATTGCGCGTCACCAAAGCTGGTGATGGCCTTGGCGACCGAATCCCACTTGGCGACCCATTCGGTGCTGGTGCCCCAGGCCACGTTCGCCAAGATGTTGCCGTTGTAGTACTCCATGATGTCGATCTCGCCGCCGCTGGGCCATTCGCCGGTGGAACCGACGGTCCAGAAGGCGGGCCACATGCCCTGGTCCGTGTCGATGCGCGCGCGCATTTCAAAGCGGCCGTAGGTCCATTGCCCCGAGGTGGTCGTGCTGGACGAGGTGTACTGGGCGTACTGGCGTTGGGTCTTCCAGTCTGCGCCGGTCGCAGAGTAGTTGGGATTGGCCACTTGTTCCCGGCGCGCCTCGATGACCAGCAGGCCGCCCGCCACGGAGGCATTCTTGGCCTGATACCACTGGAGTTCCTGGTTGCGCACAAATCCGGTCTCGAAGTTCCAGTTCTTCGGGTTGGGCGCGCCGTCGACGTCGAACTCGTCGGACCAAGCCAGGACGTAGCCGGCAGGCACCGGGATGGCGTCGCTGCCCGCGTCGGCGGTGACGGAAGCTTGATCCCTGGCCGTGTCCCGGCTGATATCTATCGCGCTGTCGGCTACAGAAGCGACGTCGTTGCCCGCATCGCGTCCCGCATCTGGGGAAACGCCACCCGCGTCGCGCCCACCTGTCCCGGTTCCACCTGCGCCGCCCGAATTTCCACCGCCACCAGCTCCAGTCGCACCACCCGCGCCACTGCTTCCCGCCACGCCTCTTATGCCGCCGCTGCCCACCGTGCCGGTGGTCCCGCCCGATGCACCACCCGCGCCGATCGTCCCGCCTGCGCTGCCGGCCGCAGCGTCTTGGGGAGCGCCCGCTCCCCCCGCTCCTGCGGCGCCGGCACTGCTCGCTCCGGCCGCCCCACCGGATCCGCTTGTTCCGCCCGGGCCAACCTGACCCGAGGCTCCCCCGCTTCCGGTCGTGCCACCGCTGCCGGCCGTGCGGTTGCTGTCCCCTCCACCGTCCTTGCCGGCCAGAGGTGCGCCCGATCTGGTGGCGCTGCTACACGCAACTGCGATGAACACCAGGGCGATGCGGAGAATGTCTTGCATCTTCTCTGCGCGCCACGCCTATGGCTCTTCGGCCGGCCTCTGGATTTGATCGGGATCTATCTCGGCCTCGAAAACGATACGAGCGGGGCCGCGCATCGAGACGCCAGAATAGCTCGGCGATCCGTCGCGTGCGGGTTGGCTAGCTACGCGGATGAAGAGCGTCCCGCCGGGAAGGTGTACCGGAATCTCGTGGTCGGGTGCGGCCCGGCCTTCCAGGCAAGCGGCCACTACCGTGGCACAGGCACCCGTGCCGCAGGCCAGCGTGATGCCGCAGCCCCGCTCCCACACCACAAGATCGATCTCCGTCCCTTCTGGGCCTTGTCGCACGCGCGCGAACTCGACGTTCTCCTTCCCCGCTGACCCTTGTCGCACGCGCGCGAATTCGACGTTGGTCCGGCGGGGAAACAAGGAATCGTGCTCGATGCCGCGGCCGTAGGCTTCGGCCAGGGCGCGCAGGTCGGCCGCCGGATCGTCGACAAAGATTACCGCGTGTGGGTTGCCCATGGACACGGCGGTGAACGTGAACTGACGGTCACCCGCGCGCAGCGAGCTTCGCACCAGGCGCTTGCCACTCGGCGCCGCGACCGGGATCTGGGGTGGGTCCAACTGGGGTCGGCCCATCTCGACCGCCACTGTCTCGGCCCGACCGTCGCGCGCGTCGATCCGGCATTCCAGCAGCCCCGCATCGGTGTCGATGCGCAGCACTGGACGGCAAAGCGAGGGATCCCTCTCGTAGAGGAGCTTGGCCACGCAGCGAATGCCGTTGCCACACATCTCGGCCTCGCTGCCGTCGGCGTTGATGACCCGCATGCGGGCATCACCCTCGGCGGGCGGCAAGATAGTGAGCACACCGTCGCCGCCCACGCCAAAGTGGCGGTCGCATAGGGCGCGCACAACTGCGGGGTCAGCCGCAGACGGAATCCCTGCCGCCGGTTTCCCTGGGCGCAGGTCTACGACGAGGAAATCGTTCCCCAGCCCTTCGGCCTTGACGAAGGGTATTGACGGCATTTACGTAGTCTACGGCTGCGCCGGAGTCGGCGCTACCGGCGGCTCTTCTTGAGCGGGTGTCACCTTCTTGGCCCGGATTGGCTTCGGGGCGGGTGCAGCCTCCTCGGCCGGGGCTGGCTCCGAAACGCGCGCAGCCTTCTTGACCGGGGCTGGCCTGTCGACGGGCGCCGCCTCGTCGCTGGCCGGTGTCTTGGACTTGGTCGCAACCTTCTCAGGTGCTGCCTTCTCGCCCGCAGCCCTTTCGGGCGCGACCGGTTTCTCGTCGGTGGTCTTGCTCTCTGTCTCGGTCGCAGTGGCAGGCGCACCACCTGGGGCGCCATCGGGCATGACCGACTTGGCCTTCTCGGCCTCCTGGCGCGCTTTGTCCAACGCACTCGTCAACTTGGCCTTTGTCGCATCCTCGGCCTTCTTGTCGGCCGCCTTCTTCTGGGCGATCTTCTGCAATCGTCGCGAATCCGATTGGCTCGACATGTAGGCCAGGGTCATCGAATTGGCGAAGAAGATGAAGGCGCAGACCGCGGTCATCTTGGTCAAGAAGTTCGCGCCTCCGGACGAGCCAAATACGGACTGGCTGCCACCGCCGCCGCCAAAGGCAATGCCCATGCCCCCACCGCGTCCGGCCTGCAGGAGAACCACCAGCATCAAGAAGATGCACACGACGACATGCAGAACGGTCAAGAACGTATACACGCGGAAGCCCCTTCCTTTACGAGCTTGGCGAATGATTCCACAGTCAGCGACGCGCCGCCAACCAGTGCGCCGTCGATGTCCTTCTGGCCCATCAGGCTGGCCACGTTGTCCGGCTTGACGCTACCACCATAGAGAATCCTGATCCCTTGCGCCTTGCCCTGCAGGCGTGAAGTGAGCTGCGCGCGGATGGCCGCGTGTATTTCCTGCGCTTGATCGGGTGTGGCGTTGCGGCCCGTGCCAATGGCCCACACCGGCTCGTACGCGATCACGACCTTGACCAGATCGGAATCTGAAAGCTCACGCGTTGCGCCGTCAAGTTGGCTCGACACACGCGCGAGCGCCTGGCCCGCGTCGCGCTCGGCCAAGGTTTCGCCAATACAGATGATGGGGGTAAGATTCACACCGAGCGCCGCCTTGGCTTTGCGAGCCACGCTCGCGTCCATCTCGCCAAAAAGCTGCCGCCGCTCTGAGTGGCCAATGATCACATATCGCGCCCCCACGTCGGCGATCTGTGCCATGGCCACCTCGCCGGTGAAAGCACCTTTGACCTCCCAGTAGCCGTCTTGAGCCGCCACGCCGAGCGCGCTGGGCTTGAGCTTTTCGGCAACCGTGGCCAACGCCACGAAACCGGGCCCCACGGCCACGTCGACCGTGGTGATGCCAGCGGTGGCGTCGCGGACGCCCACGGCCAGAGCTACGGACTCGGACAGACTGCCCCACAGCTTCCAGTTTCCGCAGAAGAGCGGTCGGGGAACACGAGGTTGAGACATGAGAGGCTCCTTTCTACCCTAGGACTCCAATGCGGCAAGTCCGGGAAGCTTCCTGCCCTCGATGAACTCGAGAGTCGCACAGCCCCCGGTCGAGATGTGTGTAATGCGATCGGACACGCCTGCGCGGCCAAGCGCAGCCGCCGCGTCGGGACCGCCAACCACGGTCAGGCCGAATTTCACCGCGGCCACTGCCTTGGCCACGGCGATGGTGCCAGCAGAAAAGGGCGCCGAATCGAACATGCCCATGGGGCCATCCCAGAATACGGTGCGGGCGTGGGCCAGGCTCTCGGAAAACTGCTGCGCGGTTTCGGGCCCGATGTCCAGCGCTGCCAGATCGTCGGGCACCTTCATCGCGGGAACCACCTGGCCCTCGGGCGCATGGGGATCGGATGCCACCATCAGATCGCGCGGCAACAAGACCTCGACATCGGCATCCTTGGCCTTGGCCAGAAAGGCGCGCACCCAGGCCAACTTCTCACTTTCCACCCGGGAGGTGCCGAGGCTGCCACCTTGGGCCGTGAGGAAGGCGTGGGCCAGCGGGCCACCGAAGAGGATCGCGTCAACACGGTCCAGCAGGCTATCCAGGAGGCCCATCTTGTCGGATAGGTTGCTACCGCCGAGAACGACGACGAACGGCCGTTCGACCTCGCCCGTGAGTTGGCTCAGTAATTTCACCTCGCGCGCCATCCTCAACCCCATTCCTTTGGCCGAAACGAACCTGGTCATCCCGGCTATCGAGGCGTGCGCAAGATGCGCGGCTGCGAAAGCATCGTTGATGTAGACGTCGGTGCAACTGGCGAGGGCGCGGGCGAAAGTCTCGTCGTTGGCCTCTTCGCCCGAAGCGAAGCGCAGGTTTTCCAGCATGGCCACGCTGCCGTCGCGCAGGTCGGCCACGACCTTCTTGGCGCCGTCGCCTACCGGCTCATCGGCCAGCACCACGTCGCGGTCGAGAAGCTCGACCAGACAGGCCGCCACCGGCATGAGGGAAAACGCCGGGTTCGGCTTCCCTTTGGGCCGACCAAGATGCGCGGCCAGCACCACCCGTCCGCCGCGCTCGATGGCGTGTTGGATGGTGGGCAGGCTTTCGCGAATGCGCGTGGCATCGGACACCCCGCCGGCCGGGGTCAGCGGAACATCGAAGTTCACGCGGATGAAGACCCGCCGGCCTTGAATGTCCAGATCGGCGATGGTCTTGGCCGCCATGGGAGGGACCGCTTTTACACGGAATAGGCCCTAGTTTCCAGGCCATTGCTTTGGCAAAAAAAGAGGGGGCCGTGAGGCCCCCAAGCTACGACTTCTCTGCAACGAGGTGCGCGCTAGACGAGCTGCGCATCCTCCTTGATGTCGGACGTGACCAAGCTGATCAGCTCCGATGCCACGGCAACGATCTGCTTTGGCTCGTAGCCGTTCTGACGCAAATCCCGGTACAAGGACTTGGACAGGATCTTCAGGGCACGTTCCCTGCTAATAACTGGCGCTGCGGAATTGACGGTTGCCAGAGCTTGAGGCATGGACCCTCCTCCCAAGAAGGTTGCCGCCACACGTAGCACGGTCCGTGCCATGAGGTATGACACGGCAACATTCTGATTTCATTGTTGTCTCATCGCGGCGGCGAAGCTTTAGCGCGTAGCTGGTTTCGCACCAAGTGCGCTGGCGAATAGCAAATGGGAGGGTAATCGTGAGGAATGGTGCGCAGGTCGATTCGCAGTAGGTGTTTCGCGGTGCCAGTGCGCCTGCCACGTGCACGATGCGGAGATCGCGGTGCGACACTGTAGCAAACTGTAGGCTCGGCGCTGCTCTGACCAACCCCGCTCACGTGCAAGTAGGTCTGCGGTTTCCTCCGCCACAGCGAGGCCATGTGTCCCTGCTGAGCACCAAGAAGAAGGCGTTTGCTGTCTTGAAGTCGTTCTGCGACGACCTGGAGCAGCGAGCCGCGGGCGGCCCGTGAGGACCGCGGGCAGCACGCGCGGCGGCGGGGACCAAGACCCCAGCAGCGGACTTCTGCAAGTCAGCTTGCGTTTGGTCGGACTAAATGCAAGGATAGCGACGTGACGAATCGAGCATTCTGGTTGAACGAGCTGGAGACCGCCTTCGCGTCGAGGTCCGTGGTCTGGCTTGGTGGGGTCCGCCGTGTTGGCAAGACGACACTTGCGCGCTCACTGCCCGGGGTTCGCTACTTCGACTGCGAACTCGTCCGGATAAGGCATGCACTCGAGGATGCCGAGCTCTTCTGGCGCGACCAGCCGGCCGGATCAACTGTCGTTCTCGACGAAATCCATCGACTGACGAATCCGTCTGAGGTTCTCAAGGTCGCCGCCGACCACTTCCCCAGGGTGCGCGTTGTCGCCACTGGGTCATCGACCTTGGCGGCAAGACGAAAGTTCAAGGACAGCCTCGCCGGGCGCAAGCGTGAGGTGTGGCTGACTCCGATGATCGCAGCCGACCTCGAAGCGTTCGGCAGCACTGACCTCGACCGGCGCATGCTACAGGGCGGCCTGCCGCCGTTCTTCCTCGCCCCGCGCGTCGACGACAAGGACTACGAGGAGTGGATGAGTTCCTACTGGGCGAAGGACCTCTCGGATCTCTTCGTAGTCGACAAACGCGCGGCTTTCATGAAGTTCGCGGAGCTGATCTTCGCGCAAAGTGGCGGTCTCTTCGAAGCTCAGGCATTCGCGGCTCCATGCGAGGTGTCGCGAACGACGGTGCAGAACTATCTCTCGATCCTCGAAACGACACTGCTTGCCACGGTGCTCAGACCCTACCACGGCGGCGGCGCCGCCGAGATCCGGACCCAGCCCAAGGTCTACGGGTTCGACACCGGGTTCGTCGCCTATCACCGCGGCTGGGACTCGTTGCGCGACGAGGATCGTGGCCAGCTCCTCGAGCACCTTGTGCTCGGCGAGATCGCGGCGCGTTTCGGTGTCTCGCGTCTGCACTACTGGCGCGACAAGCAGCAGCACGAGGTCGACTTCGTCCTGGAGGTTGCTCGGCGTCGTGATGTGGTGGCGATCGAGTGCAAGAGCGCAGCCCGGAAGCTCGACCCTGCGAGCCTGATGGCGTTTCGCAGGAGACATCCCGGGGGACGGAACCTCGTTGTCACGCTACGGGATACCGACAAGTACAAGCGATCTTTCGGCGAGATCGAGGTCGAGTTCGTGCCCTACCTCAAGCTGCCGCGTCTACTTGACAAGCTACGAGGAACGGCGGTTGCCGACGCCTCCGACGTCATCTGACCTCCACAAGCGCGATGCGGAGATCGCGGTGCGATACTGTAGCAGACTGTAGGCTCGGCGCTGCTCGGACCAACCCCGCTCGCGCGCAAGTAGGTCGGCGGTTTCCTCTGCCACATCGAGGCCGTGTGTCCTGCTGAAAAGCGCGAGGGGGACGCGGCGCCGGAGCACGTCCTCCACTTCACAGGCAAGGTCGGATCGAATGGCGAACAAGAGCTCGGCGGCGATCTGAGGCAATTCGGGATCAAGCCTGCGGCCCAGCGAGGTATCGGTGGCCACGAGAGCGCTGACCTGATCGACGCGAGCTCCGTAGGTTTGGTTGAGGTGCGCGGCAATGTCGGGCGCCAGATCGAGGGAAGCGGGACTGGCCTTACCGGCGCCGGGCAGGGGACGTGCGCGCGTTTGGCAGGGTCGCAAAGCGCCTTCGAGCCCACGGTCGCGCAGCATTTCGATCGCGCGGTCTACCACCTCTTCGGCCATGGATCGCATGGTGGTCAGCTTGCCGCCGGCCACGTGGAGCCAGCCACGCGCGTCCGACCAGATCGCGTGTTCACGTGACGTGGCAGCGTGGCTTGCAAGCCCAGGGTCGATCAGAGGCCGCAGGCCCGCAAAGGTGGAGATCACGTCGCTGGGGTGCAGACCGGCAGGCGGGAAGGCGTGGTTGACGGTCTCCAGCAGGTAGTCCACGTCCCGGCGGTAGGCGCGAGTCTGGTCTTCGGGCTGCGGCGGCCGCCCGCGGGAGCCGGGCCAGTCGGTTTCGGTGGTCCCGATGATGGTACGTCGGCCAGCCGGCAAGACGAACACCAAGCGGCCATCGCGCGGGGAGTGCACCACCACCGCCCGGCCGAAGGTAGGAAGGCGATCGCCATCCACCACCAGGTGGACGCCGAGGGTCGGACGCAGCTTGGGCGGCCCGCCCGAGAAACTATCGCAGAAGGGTCCGGTGGCGTTGACGAGCAGACGGGCGCGAATCTCGAACCGGTCACCTAGGTCGCGGTCCATCGCCCGGGCCACGCGGAAGCTGCCAGAGCGTCGGTGGTCGGGCTGGACCTCGACATAGGAGACCACAACCGCTCCGGAGGTCATTGCGTCGAGCACGTTCTCCAGTACCAGGCGCGCGTCGTCGGTCTGGCAGTCGACGTATTGCTGCCCGCCCAGCAAACCGGCGCTGCGCAGCCAGGGTGCCAGCCGGTAGACCTCACGGCTGGCGAGGCGGCGGCTGTGCACTGGCGGTCGCCAGAGGGCAAGGGCGTCGTACAAACCCACGCCGAGGCGGAGCAGCGTCGGCGTGGGAAAGTGCCTGGCGTAGGCAGGATAGAGAAACTCCCTCGGGCGACAGAGGTGCGGGGCGGTCTCGAGCAAACGGCGACGCTCGGCCAGGGATTCGAAGACCAAGTGGAAGTCGCCCTGCTGCAGGTAGCGCAGGCCTCCGTGGATGAGTTTGGACGACTGGCTGGAGGTTTGGCTGGCAAAGTCGCCGCGTTCACACAGGGCCACCTGCAGCCCGCGCGTGGCCGCGTCGCGGGCGATGGCTGCCCCGGTGGCTCCCCCGCCCACCACGAGCAGATCGAACACTTCCCGCTCGAGACGGCGTCGCGCAGCCCCCCGCCAGCCCGCCCCGATCATCGCGCTACGACTCGACGTGGGTGAGCGCGATGTGCAACTCTTCCAGTTGCTTGCTGGTGACCGGGGCCGGCGCTTCGGTGCAAAGGTCGGTGCCTTTCTGCGTCTTGGGGAAGGCGATCACGTCGCGCAGCGAATCGGCGCCGCACAGAAGCATGGCCAGCCGGTCGAGCCCGGCCGCAATCCCGCCGTGGGGCGGGGGCCCGTGGCGGAACGCGTCCAGCAAGAAGCCGAACTTGGCGCGCGCGTCTTCCTCGCTGAGGCCGATGGCCTTGAACACGCGCGACTGAACGTCGCCGCGGTGGATACGGATGCTGCCGCCGGCGATCTCGTTGCCGTTGAGCACGAGATCGTAGGCCCGCGCGCGCACCTCAGCCGGCGCACTCTCCAGCTTGTCAAGATCCTCGGCCATGGGCGAAGTGAACGGGTGGTGGGACGCCACCAACCTGCCCTCGTCGTTGCGCTCAAAGAGCGGAAACTCGGTGACCCAAGCGAACCTCCACTGGTCCTTGGGAATCAGGTTGAGTTTGTTGGCAACATGCAGGCGCAGGCCGCCCAGTACGGTGTTGACCAGCTTGCTCGTCCCGAACTGCAGGAAGAAGAGATCGCCCTCTTGCAGGCCCGCGGCCGCGTTCAGGTCCTGGCGCATGGCTTCACTCATGGTCTTCATGGGCGAGCGGGTCCAAGCCCCCGCCGCACCGATGCGCGCGCGGGCCAGGCCGCGGGCGCCCAGGCCCTTGACGAAGTCCTCCAGCCTGTCCACTTCCGCGTTCGACATCTTGGACGCCTCGGCCGTAGGCAGACGCCAGGCCTTGACCACCGCGGGTTCGGGACCCGTGGCCGCGACCGCCTTCTGCAGCATGTCCACGTTGCCGCCGTTGTGTTTGCGAATCACGTCGGTGACGTCGCACAGAGGCAAGCCAAAGCGCAGGTCGGGCTTGTCCGAGCCATACCGCCCCACGGCCTCGGCAAAGGACAGACGGGGGAAGGGCGTGGGGATGTCAAGACCCAGGACGTCTTTCCACAGCGCGGCCATCAGGCTTTCCACCACGGCTTGTACGTCCTCTTCGACAACGAAGCTCATCTCGAGATCGATTTGGGTAAACTCGGGCTGCCGGTCCTGGCGCAGATCCTCATCGCGGAAGCAGCGGACGATCTGGAAGTAACGATCGAACCCCGCCACCATGAAAAGCTGCTTGAAGAGCTGAGGAGACTCAGCCAGGGCATAGAAGGTTCCCGGCGTCAGGCGCGAGGGCACGAGGAAGTTACGGGCGCCGCCCGGCGTGTACTTGACCAGGAAGGGCGTCTCGATTTCCAGGAAGCGATGGCCGGCGAGCACCCGGCGGGCGGTCTGGTAGATCTGCGAGCGCAGCAGGAAGTTGCGTTGCAAGGAAGGACGGCGCAGGTCGAGCGCGCGGTACTTGAGCCGCACCATTTCGTTGGCCGTGCTGTTGTCGACGATCTCGAAGGGTGGCGTATCGGAGCGTGAAAAAATGGTGAGCTGGTCACCGTGCAGCTCCACGTCGCCGGTGGGCATGTTGGGGTTGCGCCGCTCGGCGCGGTCGTGAACCACGCCCGACACGCCGATGCAGAATTCGGAGCGCAGCTCGCCGGCCAAGCTATGGGCCTGGGCGCTGACTCCGGGTTCGAACACCACCTGCGTGATGCCGCCACGGTCGCGCAGGTCAATGAACACACAGCCGCCGTGGTCACGGCGAGAGGCGACCCAGCCGTAGAGGACAGCCCTACTGCCCACGTCGCTGGCGCGCAGGGCGCCGCAGTCATGGGTGCGCTTTATGTCTTTGAGGAACTCGGGCATGGCCTGATTTCTACTGGAGAGCGGCCCCGGCGTCGAGGAGGAAGCGGAGCTGGCGCCCTTCGGCAATGCGGCTTGCCGGGAGGCGGGGAGCACCCTAAGGTTCTAAGCATGCGTGTGCGCATTCTTCATCACGGGAGCTGTTTCGACGGGGCCAGCTCAGCCGGCCTGTTCGCCCGTTTCTTTCGCGAGTGCGTGGCGCAGGGACCTGCCGAAGTGGCGTTCACGCCGATGGACCACAAGGAGGCGGGCCCCCCCATCCCGCCGGATTTCCTCGACGGCGATGTGAACGCCTGCGTGGACTTTCGCTACACCTCTGACCCGCGCTTGCATTGGTGGTTCGATCATCACGCTTCCACCTTTCAGAGCGCCGCGGATGAGGCGCATTTTCGCGCCGACCGAAGCGGCCAGAAATTCTACAACCCGAGCGCCAAGAGCTGCACGCGCTTTCTGGCCCGCACTGTGGCCGAAAAGTTTGGCTTCGATGTCTCGTCTTTGCAGGAACTGCTTGCATGGGCCGAGATCATCGACGGCGCGCTCTTCGAATCAGCGGCCCAGGCGGTAGAGCTGCGCGAGCCGGCCTTGCGCCTGATGACCTGGGTGGAAGCCAACCGCGACGGCGCGCTGTCCGAGCGATTTATCGCCGACCTCGTGTCGAAGCCGCTGGCCGAAATTGCCGCCAGCCCCTATGTGGCCGAGCCGCTGGTTGGACTGCTCAACCAGCACCAAAAGAATGTGGAAGCGATCCGCCGCCTGGCCCGCCTGGAGCAGGGTGTGGTGTTCACCGATCTTTCGCAGGAACCCATCACCTCGGCGAACAAGTTCATCGTCTACTACCTCTATCCGGAGGCGCGCTACGCGGTCACGGTCCTGTCGCCGGGCAAGCGCATGAAGGTTTCGGTCGGATCCAATCCCTGGCCTACTCTGCCGCGTGCGCATGACATCGCCAAGCTGTGTGAACGCTACGGCGGCGGCGGCCACCCGGCCGTAGGCGCCATTTCGCTTGCCAAGGGTGAGGTCGACCGGGCGCGCCAGATTGCGGCCGAACTGGTTGCGATTCTGCGAACCTAACTTGCGGGCTGTCGGGCAATTCCGGGCCGCGCCGAAGGCCGGCCCGCGGATCGCGAGTCACTAGCCGACCAACGCAGAGAGTTTCCCGACACGCCGCTACAACCGGCGGAACTCAACTGTCGCGCGGAGCGAACGGCGGACGCGTCTGCGCGCGACCTTCTCGGCTCGGCGGCGCATCTTTTCGGGCGACGGTGCGCGACCGGGCAAGGGTGCTTGCTCATGGTCCGGTTCCTCGAATTCACCGGGCCGGCGACCAAATTCGAAGATGGCGATTTCACGCCTGCCGCGCTCGCCGATGCGAATCGGCATGACCGAAGAGCCAATGCCGGCCCCCACGTAGACCGCACCGGTCACCACCGCGCCTCGATGCGGCTGCCGCGTGCCGTAAAGGCCGTGCACGTACTTGTGGCCGCCGATCTTGCCCAGAGCAATCTCGTGGAGACGCGCCACGGTTATCTGGCCGCCATGGGTGTGTCCGGCTAGCACCAGCGGGATACCGCACTTCCAAAGACGGTCGGCTTCCTCGGCGATATGGGACAGCGCAAGCGCAGGAAGATCCCGGCGCAGGCCCACCACGGCCTTGTCGATCCGAGCGTGGCCGGTATACGCGTCGTCGAGGCCGATGATCTGCAGGCGCTGCCGGCGGATGGTGATGATCGTGCTGTCGTTGCGCAGCACCTCCACGCCACCCCGCCTCAGCGCGGCCGCCACTTCGTCGGCGCCTGCCCAGTGGTCATGGTTGCCCAGCACGCCGATCACGGGCGCGCGGAATTCCCGCACCAGCTCGATGAGCTGGTCGAGATAGAGCTGGCTGTGGCAGACGAAATCCCCAGTGATCACAACCAGGTCCGGTCGCTCGGCGTTGGTCAGGGCGATTGCCTGGCGCTGAATCGCAAACGGCGTGACCCGACCCACATGCTGGTCTGTCAGGTGCGCGATGCGAATGGGTTCCATCGCGCCGGCATATGCCGCAGGGCCCGCAAACCGTCTGACCCTTATGCGACTGGCGCGTGGAAGCCCAGAAGTTGGGGGACTCGCAAGAAACTGGCTCCAGCCGAAGGGCGGGAATAACATGTCTTTTAATTGTGACCCGCGATACTGAGAAGTCCAGCGGAGAAAGTTCTGGCGCAGAAGCGTTCTTGCTGACGCACGCGGATCGGCGCGATTTGTGCAGGATGACGAAGAAAGGGCTGAAATTCGCATGGCTTGTCAGTGCTCGCACCCAGTCTGACATGGGAACCATGAAAGGGTTCCCAAACCTTTCGGCCCCCACCCGCCACCGCCACCCGACTAGACGAATCCTGCCAGTGCGGCAGCGAAGGCGTCGGGGTTCTCCAGGTTGGACAGGTGAGCGGCTCCAGGGATCTCCGCCACCCGCGCATGGGGTATGGCTGCGGCCATGGTCCGGGCCTCCTCAGGCGGGGAAAGCACGTCTTGGGTGCCTACCATGACCAGCGTGGGCACAGCGATTGCCGACAACTCGTCCGTGCGGTCAGGTCGGTCGCGCAAGGCGCGGAGCGCGGCGATGACCGCATCGGGCGGCTGGGCTCCCAGCGCGCGCACTTCGGCGCGCAGGCTGTCGCTGGCTGAAGCCGACAAGAGACGTGGTATCTGTCTTTCGAGCAAGGCAGCCACGCCTTGCGTTTCCACCAGCGCGATGGCGGCCTCGCGCCCCTGTCGAGCCTCGGGCGTATCCGCCGCAGCCTTGGTATCGGCCAAGACGAGCGCTTTCAATCGGTCGAAATGGCGACGGGCAAAAGCCAACGCCACATAGCCGCCCATCGACATGCCGCCGACCGTGGCCTCGGCCAGCTTCAGCGCATCGAGCAGGGCGGCCACATCATCGGCCAGGTCGGCGATGGAGAAGCCGCCCGGGCCGAGATCGGACAGCCCGAAGCCGCGCATGTCGGGCGTGATGACCCGGCACTGGCGGGCTAGCGTCGTCGCGGTCTTGCGCCACATGCGGCTGTCAAAGGGAAACGCATGCACCAGCACGAGGACTGGGCCGCTACCCGCGGACTCGAAGGCCAACTGCCTCGGCCCGATGGATGTCTTCATGGTAGCAAGCCTACCAGAGCCGCTACGGAAAATTGCGATTCCAGGTTCGCCGTCCGATGATCCTTCCTGTGGGCCTCACGCTTGACGCCGCCATTCAACAGTTTCTCGACCACCTGCGAGTCGAGCGCGAGCTGAGCGTGGCTACCCTGGCAGCCTACGGCCATGACCTGACCGCCTTCTCCCGTTTCGCCGCCGCCAAGAAACTTACCGAGCTGGCAGGGGTTCGCACCATCCACATCCTCGAATACCTTTCCGCTTTGACCGAAAACGCGCTCTCCGCCCGTTCGCAGGCCCGGGCGTTGGTGGCCTTGCGCCAGTTTTTCAGGTTCCTCAAGATGGAACGTCTGTGCGAAGCAAACCCCACCGAGGATGTGGACTTGCCGCGTTTCGGCCGGCCCCTGCCCACCTTCCTGACCGTCCCTGAAGTGGATCGGCTGCTGGCCGCGCCCGACCGCCGCACCGACCGGGGCGCGCGCGACGGCGCCATGCTGGAGACCCTGTACGCCACGGGGCTACGCGTGTCCGAGCTGGTCAAGCTGCGCCTCTCTGACATCAACTTCGAGGCCGGGTACCTGACGACGGTGGGCAAGGGGGGCAAACAGCGCCTGGTTCCGCTGGGCGAGGCCGCCGTGCAGGCGCTGCGGTCGTACGTGGAAAGTGAGCGGCCGCACTTTCTGCGCCCACGGCGTGGCGTCAACACCGATGCGCTGTTTCTCACGCGGCTTGGCCGCCGAATGACTCGGCAGGCCTTCTGGAAGATCCTGGGCGCGTACGCACGTGCAACCGGAATCCGCAAGGAGATCTCCCCGCACAAGCTCCGCCATTCCTTCGCCACGCACCTGGTGGAGCGGGGGGCCGACTTGCGCGCCGTGCAGGCCATGCTCGGCCACGCCGACATTGGAACGACTGAGATCTACACGCATCTGTCGCGCGTGCACCTGCGCACGGTGTACGATCGCTTCCACCCGCGGGCGTGATCATTCCTCCAATCCCGCGGAAGGCGGAGCGGAAAGGCGGACCATTTCGGAAGAACACGCCTTCCCACGATCGAGTCGCGCCTCCAATCGGAGCGATCGGTGGTCGTCGTAGACGTCGGCGTGGTCGTCCTCTTGACCGTGGCCGGAGCGATCACCGTCGGCCACGGCCACGGCCACGGCCACGACCACGACCTCCTGCGCCTACCGCGGGATCAGGAGCCCCAATCGTCCTCGTTGCCACTGCCGAATGCGTCGGCTATATCCCGGATAGGCCCCTTGTCCAAGGATCTCAGTTGAACATTGGCGTTGATCAGATTCAGCAAGCGATTCTCTATTTGATCGCGTTTATTCTGTGTGTGTCGGTGCATGAGTTCGGCCATGCCTGGGTTGCCAACCGCCTGGGCGACCCGACCCCGCGCCTGCAGGGCCGGCTGACCCTGTCGCCGCTGCACCACATCGATCCCGTGGGCACCCTCCTGATTCCCTTCATCTCGGCCGTCAGTCCGGCGGCGCTGCCGCTGATGGCCTGGGGCCGCCCCGTGCAGACCAATCCTCTCGCCTATACCCGCCGCCTGAAGACGAACACCGGTCGCATGCTGGTGTCGATCGCCGGGCCGACCATGAATTTGCTCATGGCGTTGCTTACGTCGATCATCATCGTGATTGCCTCTCACGCGGGCGCATCGGTGCGGATCCGGGACGCGCTCTTCAACTACCTGGTTGGGCTTAACCTGGTTCTGATGTGCTTCAACCTGCTGCCCATTCCCCCGCTCGACGGGGGTGCGGTACTGGCCTGGGTGCTGCCGCGCTCCTGGCAGGGGGTCGTGGATTTCCTGCAGCGCTACGGTTCCTTCATCCTGCTGCTCCTGGTGCTGAGCCCTATGCTCGGTTTGCCTCTCTTGGGCATCGTGATGTACCCCATGGCCATCGTGATTGGGCTCTGGCACGGCGGACTTGTGTGGGCGATCAACTTATGAGCGACGAGCACCCCATGGCCAGCCGGTCGCCGGCTTTCGAGAGGCGCGGCGCCGAGACTGCGCCCAGCGTGGCCTATCGCCTGACCCTGCCCGAGTTCGAGGGACCGCTCGATCTGCTTCTGCACCTCTGCCAGACGCACGAGCTGGACATCCTCAACATCCCTATTGCCTTCGTCGCTGAGAAGTACTGCGAGTATCTCGACATGATGGAGGGCATGGCGGTGGAAGTGGCGGCCGAATACCTGGTGATGGCCGCGCACCTGGTCTATCTCAAGTCGCGCGAGTTGGTGCCGTCGCCCGAGCCCCTGGAGGAGGCGGACGAGCAAGAAGAGGCGCTCGACCCGCGCGAGGAGTTGATCCGGCGCCTGCTCGAATACCAGAAGTACAAGGACGCGGCCGAGAGGCTGGGCAATCGACCCATCGAGGGCCGCACCGTTTTCACGCGCGGTGTTCCGCTGGAGGGCGGCGGCGAGGCGGGCTACGCCGAGCACTCGGTGTGGAAGCTCATCGAGCAGTGGGCGCAGATTCTGTCCAAAGCAGCGCCCCAGCATACCCACGACGTGGTGATCGATCGCATCTCAATCACCGATCGCATCAACCAGATCATCGACAAACTGGAAGCAGGATCGGGGACCGTCCGTTTCGATGAGATCGTCGGGCATGACCTCGGCGAGGCGCAGTTTCGCCACAATACGGTGGTCTCCCTGCTGGCGATCCTCGAGCTGGCGCGCCTCAAGGTGATCCGCGTCTTGCAAGATCTGGCCAGCGGCGCGTTCCTGGTCACCCGGGTCGCGGGCGCCACATTGGAGCAGGCGCGGGTCATGCAGCCGACCTCGGTTGTGGTAGAGAGCGTACCCAAAGAGGGTGGTGGAGAGCCCGATGCCCAAAGGTAAGCAACGCAGTCGCGCCAAGAACGACGAGGCGCAAGCACCGGTCGAACCCCCTGCTGCGGCCGAAACGGTTGCCGGCGCGACGGATCCGGCGAGCGAGCCCGCAGGGGCTGCCGAGGCCGATGTGTGGGCTGCGGATCGAGTTGCCGCGAGCGAGCCGGGCCCGGCTGAGACGGAAGAAAGCGCCACGGACTCAGCGGTGTGGGCCGAGTCAGCCGAGGCAGGGGAAGTACGCGCGGACGGGGAAACGCCCGACGGTGAGGTTGCCCTGGCTGGTGACGACGCGGCCGAAGAGGCGCCGCCGGTGCTCGACGCCTCGCAGATAGAGTCGATCATCGAGAGCCTGCTCTTCGCTTCGGACAAGGTTCTGGGGCTCGCGGAGCTCAAGCGCCTCTTGGGCGAGCGCGACGGCAAGAAGGTCACGGCTGCCGTCGAAGCCTTGCAGGAGCGGCGCAAGGGTTCGGGCATTGAAGTCGTACACCTGGCAAACGGCTGGCAGCTTCGCACCAACCCGGAGCATGCCCGCTGGGTGTCTAGGCTGCTGGCCAGCAAACCCATGCGCCTGTCGCGCGCCATGATGGAGACCCTGGCCATTGTGGCCTACCGCCAGCCGGTGACGCGGCCAGAGCTTGACGGGATTCGCGGCGTGGATTGCGGGCCCGTGTTGAAGACCCTGCTCGACCGCGGGCTGATTCGCATCATCGGCAAGAAGGAGGAAGTCGGACGGCCGCTGCTTTACGGTACGACGCCGGAGTTTCTGCGCGTGTTCAGTTTGGGCGAGCTGAGTGACCTGCCCACCTTGCGCGAATACGCCGAGTTGTCCTCCGAGCAACAGGCGCGCGTGGAGGCCCAGCATGGTCCGGCGCCCGGGGCGGAGGCGTCCGGGGCTGATTCATCGCAGGCTGCGGGAGGCGAGACAGGGGGCGCCGCCGCGGCGGGTTCGACGCCATCGTCGCTGAGCTTTGTGCCGCGCTCGCAGCTGCCGGACGAGCCGGAGGAGAATGACCCGCTGCTCGACGAGCTGGACAGCGCCACCAAGGTCGCATCCAAGATCCTGGGCGCGGTCAGCGAGCCGGCAGGCGAAACGGCTTCTGAGCCGGGGCCTGCGCCGGCCACGCCGCCGACAGAGCCGGCCAGCGGTTCGTAGGCGAAGGAAGCAACCGTCCAGAGCCAGCGAACGCGGGGAGAGGGAATGCCATCGTGAGACTGCAGAAACTTCTGGCTGCCGCTGGGGTGGCGTCCCGTCGCCGCGCCGAGGAGCTGATCGCCGCGGGTGTCGTCACGGTCAACGGGAAGGTGATCACCACCCTAGGCGTGCAGGTGCAGGAGCGCCGCGACCGGGTCGAGGTGAACGGCCGGCGTGTCCACGTCGAGGAGCCGCTGTATCGACTTTTGCTCAAGCCGCGCGGCTGCCTGGGGACTTTGAATCGGCCCAGCCCGGACAAGCCGGAGCCGCACGAGAACGTTGCGCGTCCCACCCTGGCCCGCTACGTGCCCGACCGCGAGCTGGGCTGGCAAGTGGTGGCGCCTCTCGATTTTTTGGCCGAGGGCGTGATTTTGCTGACCACCGACGGCGCACTGGCCGAACGCATGTCCCGTGGGGGAGGGCGCGTGCCCATGACCTACCACCTGAAGTTTCAGGGCACGATAGGCGAATCCGAACTGGCACGCCTGCAGCGGGGCTGGCGCTTCAACGGTGCTCCTGTGCGCCCAACCAAAGTCGAGGCCCTGGCCACGACGGGCAAGAATATGTGGATCGAAATGGTAGTCCCTGAGAGCCGGCCGCGTGCTCTCAAGGCCGCGGGCGAGGCTATCCGGCACCAACTGCTCAAGATCTCGCGCGTGCGCCTGGGTGAGATGTCGTTCGAGGGTCTGAAGATGGGCGGCTCGCGCGACCTCAGCAAGGGCGAGATCAAAGCCCTGCGCGCCGTCGCCGGGGTGCGAACGTAGGACGATCTCGCGCCAACCATTCGTCCGTCGCTAGATCCCCTTCAGGACCTGCTCAGAGGTAGTTGCGCGCCGAAACGGCCGCGTAGGCTTTGTCCGCCATCTTCTGTGAGCCCGACATGTTGGGGATGACTCCATCGCTCGTGTCCGAACTGGCGCTAAAGCCGGTCCATTGATCGATGATGGTGATGGGAGACATCGCCGTTGAGTTGCTTGCAGCCCAGGTGTCGGTGATTTGGGCATTGAGATCAACCACACTGCTCTCCCAATCCGCATAGCGGGACGTGCTCACGGGGGTGACTTTGGAAATGAAGAAGATGACATCGGGATTCTGGCTGCGGAACTGATTGGTCACGAAGAGAAGAGCCGACAGGATGGCGGCAGTGCTCTTGCCGTCATGGGCGTCGGCGCTGCCGAGATCCATGAGCACGATGTCGGGGTTCTGGGTGACCCAGCCCTGGAGTTGGCTCAGACTTCCCTGTCCCAATGCAGGAGGATTGTTGGTCAGCAGGTCAGTCACACGACAGCTTGGGTGGGCCTCGGTTGGGACGGCCGGAGCGCCGTTGCAGCTTTGGCTGATCTGATTCGTACCCACGAATTGGAAGTTTGTGTGCCCTTGGCTCCTGAACTCCTGCGAAAGCAGTTGCGGGTAGCAAGAGGTAGCAGTCATCCCTTCGCCCAGCAGCATGATCTTCCACACTCCCGTATGCGTCGATCCACTGGCGCCACCGCTGGGCGTGGTTTCGCGCGAGCCTCCGGTCCCGATTGTCGTGCTTCCTCCGGTTGTGAGGATCCCCCCCGTAGCTAAGGCGCCGCCCTGGGGAATGCCGCCGGTCGTCTGGACTCCACCCGATCCCGTGTTCCCGCCTTCCACGCTGCCACCCGTTTCGGCGATTCCCCCTGTGGTGGAGGCACCGCCGGTCAGCGCCCCGCCCGTGCTGGCGATACCAGAATAGCCACCAGTGCTCGTGAGCCCGCCCGCGCCCGCATCGGGGCCTGTGCCACCGAGCCCCTCGCCCAATCCCCCCGCCGTGCTCGCAATGCCTCCGGAGCCTCCGTTTCCGGTGATCCCACCCGAGCCGGGAGGAATGCTGTCGCCCGCTCCGCTTTCTCCGCCAGCGTCGCGGTTGACGCCAACGCTTCCACCCAGCCCAACGCTTCCACCCAGCCCAACGCTTCCGCCCAGCCCAACGCTTCCGCCCAGCCCGCTACTTCCGCCGGTTGCAGCGAAGCGATCGCTGCCATCGGTGAAGGTGGGCGCATCGGGCGGGATGGCAATGTCGTGGCTGTTGTCGCTATCGTTGAGACCGAGCGGAGCGGCGGCGTCCTCGTCCGATCCATTGGGATGTGCCGATGCGGACGCACGCAGCCTGGACGCGTCGAAAGAACACGTGGCAACGAGGGCAAGAAGAAGACAGACGGCGGCTACCTTTAGCTGAGCAAGCCTTGTGGCAGTCGTTTTCACGATCTCCACGTCGTGGCCGCACGATTGCCCGCCAAACCACGTGCCGCTTGCGACGTGTCCCCGGATCGGCCATCGACATAGCGCAAATGGCTTGTTGTTTCCATGTGCAGCGCTCCCCTTGCGGGAACAGAACTACTCTCGGCACAAGCGCGACGGGTCTTTAGGACTATAAGTCACGCAGCCCGCTTGGGAAAGGTTGCTGCCCCGGACGGGCGGCGTGTTGCCGCGCGCGAGGACATTCTCGCCCGAGCAGGCGCAGGTCGGCCAGCGTGAGCGTGAGCAGCAGCGACCAGCGTGAAGCAGGCAGCGTGGGCGGCTCGCGTGAGCGGCACGCGGCCCGCTCACCGCCCACCGCCCACCGCCCCCGAACTCGCTCTCGCCTTCGCCCACGCGATCCCTAGCCGCCAGCCGGCCCTCCCGGGCGGCCCCCGAATTCCCCGACCGGCCGCACCTATCGTGGGGTTGCGTCGGGCAGGCCCCCGTCAACCGGAATGGTCGCGCCGGTGGTGGGGGTCTGGTGCGTGATGAAGAACAGCGCAGCGCGCGCCACATGCTCGGCGGTGACCGGGGCTTTCAGCAGGTTGCGCGACCGGTAGTATTCTTCCAGCCCGCGTTCGTCGAGGCCGCGCGCCTTCATGCGGTTGGGTCCGACGGCTGCCCACAGACCAGAGCGTTTTTGCCCATGGGAGAAGACCGCGTCGGGGGCAACCATGTTGACCCGCACACCAAGGGGAGCGAATTCGAGGCTGGCAATGCGCGCCAGTTGATGGGCGGCGGCTTTGGTGGCGCTGTAGGCGCCGAAGCCCGCTCCAGGGGCGAAGACATTCTTGGTCGAAACCAGGACCACGTCGCCGCCCGTGCCTTGCAGTGCGAAGTGGCGGCCAGCTTCGGCGAGCACAAGCAGCGTGCCTTCCACGTTGACGCTTTCGAGCTTGCGAAAAGCATCGAGGCCGAGCTCGGTAAGGGGAGCCACGTGGGCCATCCCCGCGTTGATGACTACGCAATCGAGGCCACCCCAGGTGCGGATGACTTGGGCGAAACCGGCGGTCACCGAGGCTGGGTCAGTCACGTCCATGGCGATGGCCGCAACCCGGGATGGGTGGAGCCGTCCGAGTTCTTCGCCGAGCCCATCGAGGGCGGGGCCGGCAAGATCGGTGGCAGCGACATGGCAACCCTTTGCGAGAAGAGCTTCGCAGATGCCCGAGCCGATGGCCCCTGCGGCGCCGGTCACCAACGCCACGCTGCCACCCAGGCTGCGGGCAGCGCTGCCCGGACCGGACTCGGCCGCCTTGGCCTGTTGGTACCCGCGGAATTCCATGTCGAACAGGTGTTCATCATCGAGCGGTACATACTCGGCGCCACCTTGGTAGATGGCCGTCTTCACGGCCAGACCTTGCCGGGTGATGTCGCGAATCATGGCCGCTTCGGCCGCATTCCTCCCGATGCACACGACGCCGAGTCCCGGAATCATGAGCACCCGCGGGAAAAAGTCGCGCGGCTTGCTCTCGACCTCGCCCGCGTGTCCTTGCACGTACCCCTGATACTCGGTCTCGAACCCGGCCACGGCCTGGACGATCTGCTGCCTAAACGCCTTGGCATCGTCGAGCATCGGGTGGTCAAGCCAGAGCGGTTTCCTGCGGGTGCGGATCAGATAGTCTGGCGTCAGCGGCGCTGAAAAGGCCAGCTTTTTGCCCTCTGGGGCGTCTAGCAATTGCGCGACCTCGGGATCGAGCAAGGCCTCCAGGATGACCCGGTCGTCGAGTGCGTCCGGCGTCGTGGGACCCAAGACGCCGCGGATGACCGGTGCCAACCCCAGGTATCTGCGCTCGCGATCGGCGACGGGCGCAGGCGACGTCCCCAGGCTGCGCACGGGTCGCTTCTCCAAGTAGGCTTCTGCGCGGCTGACCAGTTCGATGGTGACGTCGTAGGCCGCGCGAGCCGCCGCACCCCAGGTGACGAGTCCGTGGTGCATGAGCACCAGAGCGTACGCCTGTGGATGGCGGGCCATGGTGTCGCGCACCGCCCGCGCGAGATCCAACCCGGCTCTCGCATAGGCAACCACGGCGATTTCTTGCCCGAGTACCGCCGTGACAGCCTCGCATCCACCGGCCCGATTGGTGAGGGCGAGGATGGCGCTGGGATGCGTGTGCAGCACGGTGTTGCCGGGAAGCACGGCGTGCAGCAGGGTTTCCACCGAGGCGCGGCGAGAAGAGGCACGCAGGCTGTGGCAGGCAAATTCGCCGGCCATGGCCTCATCTGACAAGGCGGCCAGATCGAGCAGCCGGGCCAGGTACCCGAGATCCAGCGCCACGAAATCGCTGGGCTGGATGGCGGCAAGATTGACTCCGGACGCTTTGATAAGGAGCGCGGATTGCTCTTCGCCGAGCACGTTCGGCAGCGTGCTCTTGCAAGAGGTATTGCCCCCGCCGTGCAACGCCAGGTCAGGCTCGGACCCAAGCAGCCTGGTGGCGTAGGTGAGGAGCGCAAGCTTGTCACCACACGGCACGGCCTGGGCGGCGGCAAAGCTTGCGGCCTCTGACTCGGACCAACGGTTTTGCATGCGTCCTCTCGTACGGCACCCGGTTGATTCTTCGGTTGGACGCTAGCGCTTCATCGCTTCCGGCTCTTGGCGCTCTGGTAGAAATCGAATGCGTGCTCTGGGCTCATGTTTTCATGAACCACTTTGCGCACGGCCTGAATCATGGCGACGGGCGCCTCGGCCTGGAAGATGTTGCGTCCCATGTCCACGCCGGCTGCGCCTTGCGAGATGGAGTCGTGGGCCATGCGCAGCGCTTCCAGTTCCGGAAGCTTCTTGCCCCCCGCAATCACGACGGGCACCGGGCACGACGCGGTTACGGTTTCGAAGCCCTCGGGCACGTAATAGGTTTTCACAAACGCGGCGCCCAGCTCGGCGCAGATTCGGCAGGCCAGGCGCATGTACTTCGCGTCGCGCGCCATATCCTTGCCCACTGCGGTCACCGCGAGCACCGGAATGCCGTAGCGATTGCCCTCGTCCACCAGCCTGGTCAGGTTGGCGACCGACTGGGTCTCGAACTCGCCACCGATGAAGACCTGCACCGCGACCGCCGAGACATTCATGCGGACCGCGTCTTCCATGCTGACCGCGATGTTCTCGTTGGAGAGTTCCTTGAGGATGCTGGGGCCGCCACTGGCGCGCATGACCACGGCGTTGGGTGAGGCAGGTGGAATCACGCTGCGCAAGATTCCGCGGGTCAGCATCAGCGCGTCGGCGTACGGAGCCAGCGGCAAGATGGTGATATCAACCCGCTCCAAGCCCGTGGTGGGGCCCTGGAAGTAGCCATGGTCGAAGGCCAGCATCACGGTCTTGCCGGACTGCGGGTTGAAGATGCGGGCCAGACGATTGTTCATGCCCCAGTCGTGAGCGTTCGATCCTTTGAGAAAAAAACTTCGGATCTCTTGCGGGACGTCTACATAGAATTCTTTGTCCGTCTTGGTCGTGACGTCAGCTTCGGGCATGGTCGACTCCTTGGCGCATTGAAAAAATCCGAGCGAATCGCGAAACCGTAACACGAATGGCGGGTGTCGCGGTCGCGATCTGGCGGGGCAGACGATGCGGAGCCGTGAAGGCCAAGCCGGAGTATGCTCGGACCATGGGCGAGACACCGGCTGCTGCACACGACAACCCTTCGCGACTCGGGCGATTCATTCAGAATTACTCCGGGTTCCTTTCCAGCTTTGTCATCGGCGTGGCCGGGCTGGTGGCCACCTCCATTTGGCAGTTCCGCCAGGCGCAGAACGCCGAGCGCCAGCAGGCCAGCGAGCAAGCCATCGCACGCACCAAGGCCGACAACGATTGGCGCATCGCCCGCGCCGAGATTCTCGGCAAGAACCTCTCGGTTCTGTCGCAGCAGGGGCCACAAACCGCGGACCAACGCTTCGGCGTGCTGCTCTCGCTCAGCCGGGGAAACATCCTCGACCCGGAACTGGCGGTTTCCTATGCGCTGGAATTGGGCCGCGACAACCCGACCTACATGCGCGTGGTGCTGGCCGGAACCGCGAACAAGAACTACACCCAGCTCGAACAAGCCTTTGCGTTGACTTGCATGCAGCGCTTCGGGGTGGAGAAGCGGGCGGAGGTGTGCAAGGACGACAAGCTGGCCGAGCGCTCCGAGGCCATCGCGCAGCTCATTGCCGATGAGCTGGATGCGTCCATCGCCAGCGGCGACATCAAGAAAGGACCGATGGGGCTGCTGCGCGACGAACGGGCAGTGCAGGCGCATCCAACCAAGATGGCGTGGCTTTTCGAGAGCTACCTGCAGAATCTCTATGAGCGGCGCCAATGGAACGAGGTCGAGCGCTTCGAGGGGTTCTCTGCCGGTGCCCGCTTGGTGGCGGCGTTGGTGCTGGCGACCGCCCGCACGGGGGAGTTGGTGACCGCGGCTGAGGAAGACATGCTGAAGAAGTTCCACGCCGAGCGACGTCACTGGCTGGCCGGCTACATGTTCGGTCGTACCTGTGATCCCGAATGCCGGGCCAAGCTGATGCAAGCCATGCTGAGTTCCTACGGCGAAGCCCAGGGCGACTACAACGACGTCTTCAAGCGCCTGTTGACAGCACCGCGAGCCGAGACAGGCACTGCGCTGGCTCAGCTGCATGCGCGCCTGCTTTGGTGTCAGGTGGACGCCGACGATCTTGCGGAGTTCCGAGACAGCGTGCTGGTCCCGACCCTGACGGGGGCCTGCACCGATCCCAAGTTCGATGCGGCCCTCTTGGAGGACCTGGCGGCGATGGCCGCGCTCGTTCCTGAGCCGCCCGCGTCCTCGACCGAGGCCCCCACGGCGGCGAACGACGCCGTCGCCTGGAAGCAGATGCTGGCCGCGCTGGAGAAACGCGGCGAGCGTTTCCACAAGGCGTTCGTCAATCGTCTGGCCCGTTCCCACCGCGAGCGCGTCAATCCGCCGCCGATGATCAAGAAGCAGAACTTCTGCAGCGCTGAGAGTGTCGCCGGCACCCCGGGCGGCGAATCGAACGAGTAGCCGAGCAGCGCCTGAAGAAAGGGCGCGGGGATGCCCGCTGTGGCCGCGGCGGCAGGTTCGCTCCGCGGGCTCTGTACACTCTGCGTGCTCGGCCGCGGCTAGCTGTCAGGATGAACTCACACCCCTGGGGCGCGGCTGCAAAGTTGCAGGGTCCCAGGGCGCGAACCAGCCTTGGACACGCCGTCACCCCAGAGAGCGCCTTGCCTGACAAACGGCGATCCTGATCACCTGGCACGCCGCTGGCATGGCGAGAGGGGAACGAGCTGACCGGGACCCAGTCTTGGGGCGGCTCTTGCAAACGCGGAGGAAGCCCAGTTGCCATGAGCACCCACAGCACTCAGACCAACAACCCAGTATCCGTCGAGCTTTCCAGCCCGCAGGCGCGCGAGCGTCTTGTCCATGTGGCGCTCTCTGTTCTGCGCGACGGGACCGAGGCCGAGGACGCCGCCCACGACGCGGTCGAACAGGCGTTGCGCGGGTCCGGATCGTTTCGCGCAAAGTCCCTCGTGAGCACATGGCTGCACCGGGTGGTGGTGAATGCCGCGCTCATGCGGGCCCGTCGACGGCGACGTGCCACTGAGCGCGTTGTAGCCAACGACCAGTCCGGGCAGGGGGATGTCGTCGCGTTGTTGTCGGATGCGAGTCCCACGCCTCCGGCGCGTCTGGAGGACAGGGAAGACCGCTACCGGCTGCACGCAGCCGTCGCCCAGTTGCCGCGTCCCTATCGGGACGTGGTCCAGCTCTGCGTGTTCGAGGAACTGGCGATTCCAGACGCGGCCCGCTCGCTGGGGATCACCAGCCAGGCCGCGCGGACCCGCATGTGCCGCGCGCGGGCCCAGCTACGCGACCGACTGGCAGCATAGGGTGGGGTAGCGGAGCGGCTGCCAGGTGGTTGAGTGAGTTCATTCGGACAGCCGAGCGCTGTCGAGGACGCTGAAGGAAGCGCACAGGGCATACCGATACCCTGACCAGAAGACGTCTTGATCTTCTAGTCGACCGAAACCATCAGGACGACCGAAAAACCACCCCACATGGCGACGGAGCGCTGCCTGCGGCCAAGCCTTCCACCATGAACGCCCTAAATCACCCCAGGCAGCCACTCCGCCACCATGCTGAGGCTTCCGCCTCATGTCCCCGTACGGCACCTTTCCCGTCCCGCCATCAACGCCGCCCATCCGGAACCCTGGCCTGCCCGCCCACCACACAGAACCTTTCGCAGGCCCCCACGAGCACTTCCTCTCGCCTCCAAGCGATTCATAGGCAATACAAACGCCGTGCCACCCGAAGGGAGTCGAAGCGTGCGAGATTCGTCGCACTGGCCTGCACGGGCGTTACGGGTTCGTAATTCCCCCGTGTTGCGTGACACGGGATGGGAACATCGTGACGCGCTGGTCGCAACCCGCCAGGTTGGCTGGACATCTCAAGTCGCGGACTTGCAGAACCCGCGAGTCGCCTCGCGTTCCCCTCCCTCCAAGAGAATTGACCATACCTTTCCGCCGGTTCGAAGGCATACTGAGCCGGGAACTACAAGATGCTCGACATACTTTTGGTGGACGACGAGGCAGACATTCGGCTGCCGCTTGGCGAGGCCCTGAGGGAACTCGGCCACCGCGTATCGCTTGCCGCTGACGGTGATGAGGCTATGCAGTGCTTGGATCGCCAGATCTTCAATCTAGTCGTGAGCGACATTCGGTTGCCCAAGGTCGACGGGTTCACCATCCTGCGTCGCCTACGCGACGAGCAACCTGACACCCACGTCGTGTTGATGACCGCCTTTGGCACGATTCAGGAAGCCGTCCTCGCGGTCAAGGAGACGGCGATCGACTACGTTACCAAGCCGTTCGAGCTGCCCGAGGTATTGAACATCGTTCAGCGCATCGACGAACGCTGGAAGCTTCTCCGCGATCTAGCCGTGGCGCGCGCCGAGTTGGCTACGCGCAAGGTCGGCGAAATGATTGAAGGTCGGTCGCCGGCCATTGTGCATCTGCGCAATCAGATCAACGCCATCGCCGCCAGCTCGGCCGCCGTGCTCCTTACCGGAGAGAGTGGAACCGGAAAAGAGCTGGCCGCACGCATGATTCACACGGCCAGCGACCGGCGTGATGCTCCCTTCGTGGCGGTAAACTGCGCGGCCGTGCCGGCGACGCTCATCGAGGCCGAGCTGTTCGGGCATGAGAGGGGTGCGTTCACCGGCGCGGTCAAGCGTCGCGACGGCCGCTTCAAGGCGGCCGACGGCGGCACCCTGCTCCTCGACGAGATTGGGGAGATGCCAGCCGACGTGCAGGCCAAGCTTCTGCGCGTGCTCCAGGAAGGCTCTTTCGAGCCCATCGGGACCAACACCTCCGTGAAGGTCGACGTGCGCCTGGTCTCGGCCAGCAACCGCGATCTCAAAGGCAGTGCGGCGGACGGCAGCTTTCGCCAGGATCTCTACTACCGGATCAAGGTCTTCGAGTTGCGCCTGCCGCCGCTGCGCGAACGCCTCACTGACCTGCCCATTCTGGTCGAGCAATTCCTGCGCGAATTCACCCCTGCAGGCGCGGCGCAGCCCAATATCGCGCCGGCGGCCTGGGCTGCGCTGCAAGGCTATGGCTACCCGGGCAACGTGCGCGAGCTAAAGCACGCCATCCAACACGCCAGCATCTTGGCGCGGGGCCAGGAGATTCAGGTTCACCATCTTCCGGCGGAGTTCCATGGCAACGTGCGTCCCGTGTCGGGTGATCGGGTTGAGCCCCTCGCCTTTGTGATGGCACAGTTCGAGAAGGACTACATTGAGCGCACTCTGAAGATGGCGAATGGCGAGCGGCGCCGCGCTGCCGAGATGCTGGGGATCTCCCGCAAGAATCTGTGGGAGAAGATGGTCAAGTACGGCCTCCACTAACCCGTCTATGCCGCAGGCGTGGGCCGGGGATCTTGGCCCTCGGGGCCTCCGAAGGGAAGGGCGAAATGGAGCGCGGCCCAGCGGTCGGGTGTCCCTTCAACCCAGAGCCGGCCTCCATGTCGTTCCACCAGCATGCGTGCAATGAAGAGTCCCATCCCGTAGCCGCCATCGGCCCTGAGCTGCCCAAGCTGACTACTGGGCGGACTGGGCGACTCGTCGGCGGCATGGGTCCGGCCAGGAACGACCACGGCGAAGCGCACTTCGTCGTCAGCGAGGGCGACTCGCAACGCAACTTCTGCGCCGGCCGCGCAGTTTTGCAGCCCGATGACGAGCAGGCTGATGAGCACGCGTTCCAGACGAGCTATGTCAGCCGTGATCAGGACCGGGCCCTCGGGAAGCACGAGCCTGACCCGGCTGGTGTCGAGCGCGCTGGCATTGCGCGCGAGGATCTCGGGCACCAGGCGATCGATGGCCACCGGGCGCAGTTCTAGCCTGAGCTGGCCCGAGCGAACGCGCGACGAGTCAACCAATTCCTCGATCATCGCATCCAGGCGCCGCGCGGCCGCGATCACGACCGAAGCAAAGCGTTGCTCTCGCTCCAGGCCCCGCTCGGCCAAAGCTTTCTGCAAAAGTTGCGCATTGAGGTGAACCGAGGTCAACGGGTTGCGAATGTCGTGTGACACCAAGCGGATCATCTGTTCGTGGTGCTGTTCGAGGGTGCGCAACAAGGTGACGTCAGACAAGGTCACCGCCGCTCCGGCACAAGCGCCCCCGGCCAGCACGACGGGGACCGCACTGGTCGACAACCAGATAGCGCGGCCGTCCCGATGAATGCCGACATCCAGGTTGCGAACTGTCTCTCCGCGCAGGGCTCGAAGCCCGGGCCAAGATTCCACTTGCAATCGGACACCGTCGGCTCCGGCGAGCAGGGTTCGGGCCAGGACATTGCGCACAGACTGCCCGACGTCCCCGTCAGCCAGGCCGAGCATCGATCTGGCCTTCTGGTTGGCGCTGGCTACGACTCCGTCGGCGGCAAGCACGATCATGCCCTCGGAAGTAGTGGCGAGCAGAGCTTCCCGTGCGAGTTCTGCGATCCGCGTGGCGGACGGCTGGTCACGCGTCCTGGGTGCTTCCCTCCCCTGGGGTGCATGCTGTGCCCGAGCTGTGGCCGAAGCTTTTTTCGCGCGGATCCCTGGCCGAGCGTCCCGGTTTTGCACCATGCTGGGGATTATCCCCGATCTCCTGCGCAACGCGAGCTCTCGCCAGCGCAATTGGGCACCTTCTCGGCGCCCTGAGAAGAGCCCGCGACAGTTTAGCGAGAGATGAGGCCGCGCGGCTCAGCGGCGTCCGCCGCGCCCGCCGCCCCTCCAACCACCGCCGCCGAATCCGCGGCCTGGAGCTGACCCTCCACGCCACCCGCCCGCCCCTGGATGCCCATAGCCCCATCCCCCGTGAACATATCCCCGGCCCCAGTAGGGATAACCCCACCCCCAGCCTGGGCCCCAGAGCCAAGGATAGAACCCCACGCCCCACCACCAATCCGGCCACCATTCAACCGCGACACCAGCGGGCCGGTAGTCGACGTACTCGGGTGACTGGTTCGGCACCAGCTCGAATGGCGTGATCCCGGTGACGGGTTCGCTCCCGCGGCGAACCTGCCAGGACAAGATTGCCTGGCCCGGACTGCCCTGGGCAGGCAGCGGATAGAAGATATCCAAGGTGCCATGTTGTCCCTGGGTCAGGGTGAGCACCGGACCACCGGTCGAGCTCTGCGCATAGGTGGCCTGCACAGGAGTGGCGCCCAGGCTCACAGCCTGATCGTGTGTTTCGATGGTCCAGGAAACAGCGTCAGAGCGGTTCTCGGCTGCGATGCGCAGGTGAAGATAGAAGCCCTGCGTAGCTGACGGTGTAGGCATGGGCTCCCCACCGAAAGACATGACATAGATCGTACCCTTGGGATCGACGGCCGGGATCGGGTAGGGTGCCGCGGGCGCCTGAAAACCGGCGGATGGCGGCCCGGACACCGGCCGGGAGATGGTCGTCTCAGTGGCGCAACCCACGGTCGCAACGGCAAGCGCGACTGCGCCGACGAAAACCTTCATCGTTGCTGCGTTCATGGCTTCCTCGCAATCAGTTTGATCCCAGTTTCGACTTTACCACCTTGAAGGGCCTGTTGCCTTCCTGTCCGCAAGCCCACGGGGGGGAAGGCCCCGCGCCGAAATCGTGTTACGTTGTTGGCACCATGGCAAAGTCAGCCTGCCCGATATCCAAGACGCACTTCATTGAGAAAGCCGAGCCCATCAAGCTGGTCATCAACGGCCAGGAACTGGTGGCCGACAAGAAGGAGTTCTCGACCGGCTCATTCGGCTGGTTCTTCAACGGCAAAATCAGCGTGGCCGTCGATGGCAAACCGCTCAGTGTTCAGGTCGGCCTGAACTTGACGGTGGTAGGCAGCAAAGACGCCGAGCGCTAGCCACCGCTCGTCGGGAAATTCGGGGCCGCTCGGCAGGCCGTGCCGCGATCCGCGCCTATTTTGCGTGGTGCGCGGGCTCGGGAGGCGGCTCGATGCCCATGTACTGCAACATGGCGCGCGCGGCTTTGCGTCCCGCACCCATGGCCAGAATGACGGTGGCGCCTCCGGTCACGATGTCGCCGCCGGCGAAGACACCCGGGATGCTGGTCATCTGCGTTTCGGGGCTGACATCGATGTAGCCGCGCTTGTTCAGCTTCAGCCCAGGCGTGGTCTGCGCGAGGATCGGATTGGCCGAGGTGCCAATGGCGTACACCACGGTGTCGACCTCAAAGAGGAACTCCGAGCCCTTCACGGGCACCGGGCGCGCGCGGCCCGACGCGTCCGGCTCGCCCAACTCCATGCGAATGCATTCCATGGCCCGGACCCACCCGCGCTCGTCGCCCAGGATGCGCACCGGAGCGGTGAGCCAGTTGAACTTTACGCCCTCTTCTTCGGCATGGTTGACTTCCTCGACGCGGGCTGGGCTTTCCTTCTTGGTGCGGCGGTATACGCAGTACACATGCTCAGCGCCCATGCGGATGGACACACGGCAGGCATCCATGGCCGTGTTGCCTGCACCAATCACCGCCACCTTCTTGCCCATGCCGGTCGGCGTATCGCTGTGCGGATGGTCGTACGCGCGCATCAGATTGACGCGCGTTAGGTACTCGTTGGCCGAGAAGATGCCGTTCAACCCTTCTCCCGGAATGCCCATTAGATTGGGGTAGCCTGCCCCGACGCCGATGAACGCGGCTTCGTACCCCATCTCCTGCATCAGCTGCGGAATAGTGTAGAGGCGTCCAATGATCGCGTTGGTCACCACCTTGACGCCCAGACCCTTCAAGGCCTCCAGCTCGCGATCAATCAGCTTCTTGGGCAGCCGGAATTCGGGGATGCCGTACTTGAGCACGCCACCAGCCGTGTGGAGCGCCTCGTAGATGGTCACCTCCACACCGGCGCGCGCCAGGTCGACGGCGCAGGTGATGGACGCGGGACCACTGCCAATCATGGCCGCCTTGTGGCCGTTTCGCCTTATCGGGACGGCCTGCGACCATCCGTTCCTGAGCGCCAGATCTCCGACGAAACGCTCTAGGCGGCCGATGGCCACCGGCTCCAGCTTCTTGCCGACGATGCACACGGCCTCGCATTGCGTTTCTTGCGGGCAGACGCGGCCGCAGATAGCGGGCAGGACGTTGTCGGCTGCCAAGACGTCGTAGGCCTTGCGGAAATCGCGGTTCTCGATCGCTTGGATGAAACCCGGGATGTTGATGGCCACCGGGCACCCCGCGATGCAGCCAGGGTTCTTGCACTGGATGCATCGGGCCGCTTCCGCCAGCGCCTGGTCCTCGGTGTAGCCAAGAGTGACTTCACTCCAGTTGCGGGCGCGGACCGCCGGATCCTGTTCGCCCATGGCGGTCTTGGTCTTGGCGATGGTCTTGATGGTCTTCTTCGGTCTTGATGCTTCCATTACGAGATCTGCTTTGGGGCGGGCTTTGGTCAGGACAAGAGTTCTTTGCGGGAAAGACTATCGGGGTAGGCGACACTCGTGCTGTTCGCGGAAAAGGCGCATGGATTCACGTTCAAACGGGTCAAAGCGCTTGGCCCGGGCCAAGAGTTCGTCGAAGTCGACCTGCAGGCCGTCGAACTCGGGGCCGTCCACGCAAGCAAAGGCCATCTTGCCACCCACCGTCACTCGGCACCCGCCGCACATCCCTGTGCCGTCCACCATGACGGGGTTCAGGCTGACGACGGTCTTGACGCCACGTGGTTTGGTGACCGCTACGCAGGCCTTCATCATGATGGCCGGTCCGACGGCCAGCACCTCGTCCACGTCTTGATTCTTGTCCAGCACTTCCTGTAGTGGCCCCGTCACCAGGCCTTTCACGCCGAACGAGCCGTCGTCGGTGGCGATGATCAACTCGTCACTTTCGGCCTTGAAGCGATCAATCCAAAACATGAGATCCTTGGATCGGAAGCCAACGATGGAGATCGTGTAGGCACCATTCTGTTTGTACTGGCGCAACTGGGGGTAGATCGGCGCCACGCCAAGCCCGCCGCCCACGCACACGACCTTCTTCACGCTGTCAAAGTGGCGCGCGTGACCCAGCGGGCCAGCGAGATCGTCGAGGTATTCGCCCTCTTTCAGGCCCATGAGGCTGGTGGTCGTCTTGCCCACCGCTTGAATGACCAGCGTGATGGTACCGGCCTGGCGATCGAAATCGGCGATGGTGAGGGGAACCCGCTCGCCGCCCTCGCCGTGACGGACGATCACGAAGTGGCCGGGCTGCGCCGCCCTGGCGATATCGGGCGCCTCCAACTGCCAGAGATAGGTCACGGGGGAAAACTGCTCGCGCTTGGCGATCTTGAACATCTGCGCCTCGTCGGGGGATTCTGCCTACAGAATACCTACGGTACGCTCAGCGCACAGTCAACGACCGTCGCCGACGGAATGGGTGTCTTGCCGGTCTCAGGCTTTCGTCGCGACGTTTTCCAGATACCAGGCGTAGGTCTTCCGGATTCCCGCCTCCAGCGGATGTTGCGCTTTCCACCCGAGGGCGTGGAGCCGGCCCACATCAAGCAACTTGCGGGGAGTTCCGTCAGGCATGGCGGTGTTCCAGGCAACGCCGCCCGAATAGCCCACGATACCGCGCACCAGTTCGGCCAGATCGCGCAGCACGATATCTTCGCCTAGGCCCACATTGACGAACATCTTCTCATCTTCGCGCTCGCGTCCAGCGTCGAAGTGATTCATCAGAAACACCAGCGCGTCCGCCAGATCCTCCACATAGAGCAGCTCGCGCCGCACGTTGCCGGTGCCCCACAGCTCCACGCTGTCCTGGCCAGTCCGCTTGGCCTCGTGGAACTTGCGAATCCATGCCGGCAGCACGTGGCTGGTCTGCAGGTCGAAGTTGTCGCCCGGGCCATACAGATTGGTTGGCATGGCGGCGATGAAGTTGGTGCCATGCTGACGGTTGTAGCTCTTGCACATCAGGATGCCCGCGATCTTGGCGATGGCGTAGGCATCGTTGGTGGGCTCCAGCTTGCCGGTGAGCAGGTACTCCTCCTTCAGGGGCTGGGGTGCCAGCTTGGGGTAGATGCAGGAACTACCCAGGAAGAGCAGCTTGCGCACCTTGTGCCGAAAGGCGGCGTGAATCAGGTTGGTCTGGATCTGGAGGTTGATGCGGATGAAATCGGCGGGGTAGGTGTCGTTGGCCCTTATCCCGCCGACCTTGGCCGCTGCGAGAAAAACATACTCGGGCTGGGTGCGCGCGAAGAAGGCATCCGTGGCGCGAGCATCCGTGAGGTCGAAGTCCGCGATGTCGCTGGTGATGATGGCTTCGTGCTCGCGGCGCAGGCGGCGTTCGATGGCTGAGCCGACCAGGCCCCGGTTGCCGGCGACGTAGATACGCGAACTTTTTTCCATGAGTGCTTGTCCGGAGTCTACCCCAGCAAATGAGGTGGAATCTCACAGAAACTGGCGCAAGATTCGCCGGCTGCGTGCATCCAATTGCGGCAGCGAGGCGATGCGGTAGCGAATGCCGTGGCTGTCGACCAGCAGAGCACCCTCGCTGCCCATGCGACGGATGTTGTCCTCGCTGGTCAGCTCGAAGCTGGTGTCGCCGCGGTCGCTCTTGACAAACCACTGGGTGGAAACGCCGCCCTGGACGACGCGCAGAATGCCAAGGATGAGCGGAATGAACTCACGCCGAGCCAGCTCAGCGGCAAGCTGGTCGCGCGTTTTGGGGTCGAGCTCGGCAGAGTCAGTCACACAGAGGACCTCATGGCCGCTTTCGTCGCACAGGGAAATCCACTGCTCAGGCGCGGAGAAGGGGAAGGCGCGCACGGGCACGACACCGCTGTGGCTTTGCCCGTTGGCCAGGGTCACGACCAGCCGGCCGAAGGCGTCGTGGTGCAGGCGAATAGGGAGGGCTGCGCCGGCGTCGTTCACGCGTCACCTCCCTCGCGGTCGGGCAGGGCCGGCGGTAACTCCCGCAGCGGCTCGGGACTGCCCAGCTCCCGCCCGAGCTGCATCTGTGCCTGGTAGAGCTGCGCGTAGCGGCCGCCCATGGCGAGGAGATCGGCGTGCTGTCCCACCTCGACGATGCGGCCGTGCTCGAGCACGACCAGTCGGTCCGCCTTGTGCAGGGTGCTCAGCCGGTGCGCGATCGCGATGGTGGTGCGGCCGCGCACCAGGTTGTCGAGCGCCTCCTGGATCTCGCGTTCGGTCTGCGTGTCCACCGACGAGGTCGCTTCGTCGAGGATGAGGATGCTCGGGTCGATGAGCAGGGCGCGTGCGATGGAGATACGCTGGCGCTCCCCGCCTGACAGGGTGTGGCCGCGTTCGCCCACCATGGAATCGTAGCCATCGGAGAGTTGCAGGATGAACTCGTGCGCGCGCGCGGTCCGCGCCGCAGCCACGATTTCGTCCCGCTTGGCGCCGGGTTTGCCGTACGCGATGTTCTCCGCGATGGTGCCCCAGAAGAGGAAGGGATCCTGCAACACGATGCCGATGCTCCGGCGGTACTCGGCAATCGGGAAGGAGCGGATGTCGGTTCCGTCCACCAACACGGCGCCCTCGCTCACGTCGTAGAAGCGGCAGACCAAATTGACCAGGGTGCTCTTGCCCGCCCCGGTGGTGCCCACCAGGCCGATCATCTCGCCGGGTTTCACCGCCAGGCTGACACCGTCGATGACTTGCCGGCTGCCAAAACGGAAGCTGGCGTTGCGCACTTCGATGGCGCCGCGGATTTTGCCCGGATGTACGGGATGCGCCGGCTCCGGCACGCCGGGTTGCCGGTCCAGGATTTCGAACAAACGCTGGCTGCTGGCCGCCGCTTTCTGCGTGTTGGTGGCCATGCGGCTCATGGACTCGAGCCGCGCATAGAAACGCCCAATGTAGGCCAGGAAGGCCACCAGCACACCAACCGTCACGCGGCCGGTGAAGACCTCCCAGGCGCCGACCGCCCAGACCACCAACAGCCCGACCTGGTTGAGCAGGGCCACCGCGGGCCAGAAGAAGGTCCACACCTTGTTGACCCGGTCGTTGGCCGCGATGATGCGCAAGTTGGCGGCGCCGAAGCGCTCGGCCTCACGCTTCTCTTGCGCGAAGGCTTTCACCACCCGAATGCCCGGAATCGTGTCGGCCAAGATGCTGGTCATTTCGGCCCAGGCGCGCCCGCCGTGGAGAAAGCCGTGGGTCAGCCGGCCGCGCAGGTGCACCGTCAGCCAGGCGATGATCGGGAAGGTGCACAGGGTTGCGGCCGCCAAGACGGGGTCGATGCTGATGAGCACCACCGCCGTGCCCACGATCATGAGCACGTCCGCGACGAAGTCGACCAAGGCATCGGAAAGAAAGTTGCAGATGCGATCCGTGTCGCTGCTGATACGGGCCACCAGATCCCCTGTGCGTTTGGTAGCAAAGAACTCCAGCGACAACTTGTGCAGGTGGGCATAGGTGGTGTTACGCAGGTCCGCGCTGATACGCTCACTGACCCAGGCCAGCACCCAGCCCTGAGCCCAGCCCAGGGCCCAGGCGAGCAGCGACGCGCCGGCAAAGGCGATGAGGTAGAAGCCGACGCGGTGGAACCCGGCGTCACGCTCTCGATCGATGCTGCGCGCCTGGCGGTCGCTCATCCCGGAGGTTGAGCGCACCTCTTTGACGTGGTCCTGGTAGGGCTCGAGCACCTTGTCGACCAGAGGCCAGGTGAGATAGGGCGGGACTAGGCCTGCAGCGGTACCGGTGAGGGTGAGCACCAGGCCAAGGGCCAACGCGGCCGTGTGGGCTCGGGCAAAGCGAAACAGACGGAAGAGCGAACGCACATTGGCGGGCGTGGCGGATTTCTCGCCCTCGGGCACTGGCAACTCGTCATCCTGGGCAGGCTCGCCGAGCCCGTGGCCCCCGGCCAGGCGGTCAAAGGCGTCCGCGAGATCGCGGGCAGCGCCTGCCCGGCCCACCGTGTGGTACCAGCAGGCAAGGCGGGCGCTGGGGCCGAGCGCTTCCAGCGAGCCCAAGCCGCCCCGGTCGCGTGCCTGCAACCGGACCACCCGGTCCAGCGGCCACGCGTGGACCTCGGCGCCCGGCGCTTCGCGTGCTAGCAAGCGGCGGTCGGTGAGCACCACCAGCCCCTCGGCATATCTGAGCCGGTCGTCCAGATCGGGCTGGAAGACCGCACGCAGAGATTCGCCCGATTCAAGCAGAGCCGGCACGATGCCGCGCAAGGGCTCAGGGAGCTGGTTGCAGGTTGTGTCGAATTCGGTCAAGGTGCGCTGCTCGTGCCCGGCGTGGGATACTTTCTTCGCCGCGGTCGACGAAATCTGAGCCCAAAATACACCACGGCGCTCGCCGTGACACAGTTGGATTAGCCTCTTAGACGTCATCTCGTATCGGCCATTCAGGGAATCACCCATGGAGATCCGGGAGATCCTCGCGTTGCGCGGGCCGAACATCTGGTCGCGGCACCCCGTGCTGGCCAGCAAGCCACGCCGCCACGAAGTCGTTTCGTCGGTCACTACGGTGACCTCACCGTCGCCCGGCGCGGTGACGAGGGTGATGACGCCGCGCCGTTGGAGAAAGCGGAGGATGCGTTTGCTCGCGCTGTGCCCCCTTTCCCAGCAGGTCATCACCGGCCCCAGGGTAGAAGTGGTCGAGCGGCCGACAACAACCTAGGGACATCGGCGCGGGGCAGTCGTCAACTCTTGCTCTATCCTTTGGCCAGGCGGTCGAAGGACCCGGTGTCGAAAAAGATGGTCAGTTCCTGAAGCTTGCCATTTTGAGCCTTCCACAGTTCGGCCACCGAGCCCTGAATGTTGACCGCGTGAGGAAGGGTCCGGCGATGGGCATCGTGCGCCTCGCGGATGCCGTCGAAGCTCATGGCCACCAGGATGTCCTCGGCGCAATCGCTCGGCCAAGCGTCTATCGCTGGTGCGGGGTCAGGCGAGCCGAGAGGGGGCTGGACGCCCGATCCTCGTTCGCCCACAATGACATCCGAGGGTGAGACGATGACACGAACAATCGCCTGGGTGGGGCTGGCTGCGAGTTTCCTGTGGCTCGCCGTCGGTCCGGCCTGACCGCGGCGACGGCCGATGCAGGCATCGGAGGCGCAAGCGGCTCTGCCAACGGTGGGGCGGCCGGAGTGGGCGGCGGTGCGGGCATTGCCGGGGCGGCGGCTGACGCGGGCGGCGGGTCCCAGGCGAGCGGAGGTGCAAGCGGTCCTGCCGACGGCGGGGCGGGCATTGAAAACGACGGAGCCACCGACGCGAGCGCTGACTGCGACGGTCAGCCGCTGAGCCAGTCGCAGGCGACGACCTTGTTCCGGGATTTCGTGTACCAAGCTGTGCCGACCTACAACCCGGCCTCGGTGTTTTCCGTCGAAGAGATCCGGGTACCGGGCGCCTGGGAAGCCATGGGCATCCAGCTATTCTCTGGAGGCTCCGTGGACGACTACGGCTACGTTGTCAATTTGCGACCTGTCGTCACGCGTGCCTGCAAGCTCCACCCCCTGACCAGGCTGAGCTCGGAGCGCCTGCTGTCCGCGGTTCTGGTCGGCAGCACGCTCTACTTCACCCTTCAAGCTGGTTCTGGCATCAACTACTCGGAACTGGGCAGGATCTCGCTCTCCGGTGGTGGGCTCGAGATCCTGCAAGGTGCCAACTACGCGCGCGCTGATTCGTCGAACCTGTACCTGCGCGAATCGGGCGGGCAAATCGTGGTGGATCTCGGCGACGGCATGAAGTTCAATTCCTGGACTGCGCTGCAGGTCTTCGGGTGGCTCAGGGACGATGGCGCGAATATCGTGGTCGTGGATGCGGCAGGCACGGTGATCCCGTACCAAAGCGTAGGGGGTTGGTAGATTTCGTTGTCGTAGGGGCGACCTGCGGTCGCCCCCTATAGAAGCTGCGCGACGCATCAGCGCAAAGGTCAGGTTGCTGGATCGGGATGACGCGCCATCGTTGACGTAACCTATGGCTAGACGTACCTTCGATAGGGACGCTCTCGCGGTCAGGTTT
>Ga0182017_10000146_pt1 | contig 54536 bp, 54 predicted proteins | sample 712E3DmetaG_FD_120492 | JGI IMG/M metagenome (GOLD analysis project Ga0182017, IMG submission 120492) | Permafrost microbial communities from Stordalen Mire, Sweden - 712E3D metaG | ecosystem: Environmental > Terrestrial > Soil > Wetlands > Permafrost | place: Sweden: Stordalen | collected... | reverse complement strand
CGCTGGTACGAGACCGCCAACTTCGCCCGCGGCGAGCCCGGGCGCGACTTGCGGAGCTTTCACAACCTCGGCTACTGGCGCGGGCACGACTATCTCGGGATCGGGATCGGCGCCGTCTCGACGCTGAGCGGATGCCGCTGGAAAAACGCGCCCTCGCTGCCGCACTACCTCGAGGCGCTGGAGCGGAAGGCGAGGCCGCCGCGTGAGACCGAGGCGCTGGACGAGGCGACGAAGTTGCGCGAGCGCGTGATGCTGGGCCTGCGCCTGGACGAGCCCGTGGAAATCGCGGAGGTGGAAGCGGCGCTCGATCGCGACGCGCTCGCTCGACTCTCCGATCTCGGCCTCGTCCTGGTCGAGGGCGGAATGCTGACGCTCAGTTCTCGCGGGCGGATGCTCGGGGGAGCGGTCAGCGCCGAGCTGATCGTCTGGGACGCGGAGCCCGTGCTCGCGGGGACCTAGAGGCCCAGTGCCGAGGTCGTACCTGAGCGCGCTGGTGGTGTTCGTAGCGCGCAGCCGACGACGGTATTGAATCGGCACGGAATCGGCACTTTCTAGGGTGTTTTCGGCTTTCGTGGGACGGTATCTTCGAACGACCCCGCGGGCGGGTGGCTTGGTGGCGGGCGGATGAGCTGGCGCCTGCAAGCGCCCGACGCACAAACCTCGCTAAAATACCTGCAAATGCCCGATCCTCTAGCAGTTGATCTGAGCGATCGCCAGCGCCGGATTCTGCGCACGGTGGTCGAGGAGTACGTGACGAGCGGTCAGCCGGTCGGCTCCAAGCACCTGGTCGAGAGCTCCGGGCTTTCCATCTCCTCCTCGACCGTGCGCTACGAATTGGCCGAGCTGGAGGAGCGCGGGCTGCTGACTCATCCGCACACCTCCGCCGGGCGCATTCCCACCGACGGCGGCTACCGCTGCTACGTCGATTCGCTTCTTTCCGAGCGCTCGCCGCAATCCGAGCTGCTCTCGCTCGACTTGAGCGTCGCTCAGAACGAGGTCGAGGAGGCGCTCGAGGCAACGACGGAGATGCTGGCGGGTATGACGCATCTGCTTGCGCTCGCTTCGGCGCCGTCGCTCGAGACCACCGCCGTGCGCCACGTCGAGGTGCTGCAGCTGCAGCCGCACGTCGTCCTGATCGTGCTGATCACCTCGACGGGCGAGGTCTCGAAGCGGGCCTGCGCGTTCGAGGCGCCCGTCGACTCGGGGCTGGTGAACTGGGCACGCGAGTACCTGAACGAGCGCCTCGAGGGGCGCGCGCTCGGGCCGCGCCTGCTGCGCCAGGCGCTCGAGGATCACGCGTTGAGTGCCGGAGAGCGCGATTTCCTCGCGGTTCTGCGTCCGGCTTTGGAGGAGCAGGCCGGCCGCGGCGACGAGCGCGTCTTCGTCGGCGGCGCGGCGATGCTGCTCGACGCCGTCCGCGGCAGCGAGCTGGACGCCTGCCGCAGCCTGCTCGCGGTGCTCGAGCGCCGGGCGGCCACGCTCGAGCTACTACGCGCCTCGATCGAGCAGCGCCGGCCCTACGTCCGCGTCGGCGAGGAGCTCGACAACCCGGCTCTGAGCGGCGTCTCGCTGGTCGGCGCTCGCTACGGCCTGGCGCACCGCTCGCTCGGCACGGTCTCCCTACTCGGCCCGATGCGGATGGACTACGAGAAGGCGATCGGCGCGGTCAGGGCAGCCGCGCAGGAGCTCTCGCGCTTCGTCGAGGACGTCTACGAGGAGCCCTGAGAGCACACGCTGACTCTGATTCTTTGGTAAGTCGGCACAGACGGGTGTGTTTTCCCCGGGTAGCGTTTACGTTGGGGTTCCCCACCGAGGGCGCCGAGAAAGCCCCCTGCCCGCCCAAACCCACCCGCCGTCCCGCCTCCACTTGAGCGCGCCTGACTAACCTTGAGCCAGATGTCCACGACCGAACGCGACTACTACGAGCTGCTCGGCGTCTCGCGCGGCGCCAGCGAGGCCGAGATCAAGAAGGCCTTCCGCGCGCTGGCGCGCGAGTTGCACCCCGACGTCTCCGACCATCCCGAGGCCGAGGAGCGCTTCAAGCAGCTGGTCGAGGCCTACGAGGTGCTGTCCAAGAGCGAGACGCGCGAGCTCTACGACCGTTTCGGGCACGCCGGTCTGCGCAGCGGCGGCTACCAGCCGACGGGCGTCGATTTCGGAAGCCTGTCCGATCTCTTCTCGGCCTTCTTCGGCGACGAGATGTTCGGCGCCGCGGCGCAATCTCGGGGGAGGCAGCGCGGAGCCGACATCGCCGCCGAGGTCGAGATCGAGCTGACCGAGGCGGCGACGGGGCTCAAGCGAGAGGTCGCCTTCGAGGCCGAGACGGTTTGCCATCTCTGTGAGGGCTCGGGCATGGAGCCCGGAACCGAGCCGACTACCTGTCCCACCTGCAAGGGCCAGGGGATGTTCCAGCAGGTCTCCCAGAGCATCTTCGGCCAGGTGATGCGCACCCAGGCCTGCGCTACCTGCGGCGGCGCGGGCAAGGTGATCGAGCACCCCTGCGAAAACTGCAAGGGCAGCGGGCGCGAGATGGACGAGCGCACCCTGGAGGTCGAGATTCCGGCCGGTATCCACGACCGCCAGCCGATCCGTATCTCCGGCGAGGGACACGCCGGCGCCCGCGGCGGCGGCGCCGGCGACGTCTACGTGCTGGTGCGCGTGCGCCCCGACGCGCGTTTCGTGCGCGAGGGCGACGACCTCGTCTCGACGCTGGAGCTGACGATGACCCAGGCCGCGCTCGGTGGCAGGAGAACCGTGGCGACTCTCGACGGCGAGACCGAGGTCGAGATCAAGCCGGGCAGCCAGCCGGGCACCGTGCTCACGCTCAAGGGCAAGGGCATGCCGCGGCTGCAGGGCTTCGGCCATGGCGACCTGCGCCTGCTGCTGAGCGTGCTCGTCCCGCGCAAGCTCGACGAGGAGCAGCGCAAGTTGCTCCAGCAGTTCGAGGAGGGCGCCACCGCCGTCACCTACGAGCACGACGAAGGCGTTTTCAAGCGACTGAAGGGCGTCTTCCACTGACCGAGCTGCGGCGCATCGCCGTTCGCGTCCCGCTCGAGCAGGCGGAGGAGGCGCGGGCGGAGCTGCTCGAGTTCGCCGCGCACGGCTTCGAGGAGCGGGATCTTCCCGGAATGCTCGAGCTGGCCGTCTACGGCGGGCCGGAGGTCGAAGAGGCCCTGCGCGCGAGCTTCACGGCTGTCAGGTCAGAGCTGGTGGAGCCCGGTTGGGAGGACAACTGGCGCGCCTTCCACCGTCCGGTCGAGATCGGGAAGCTGTGGGTCGGCCCGCCCTGGGAAGAGCCCCCGCAAGGACTTCTGCCGGTCGTGATCGATCCCGGCGGCGCCTTCGGTACCGGCGCCCATCCGACGACTCGCCTCTGCCTCGAGCTGCTGCAGGAGCTCGAGCCGGCGAGCCTCCTGGACATCGGCTGTGGCTCGGGCGTGCTGGCGATCGCGGCGGCGAAGCTCGGCTTCTCTTCCGTTGTCGCCCTCGACAACGATCCCGAGGCGATCGAAGCCACGCTCACGAACACCAAGGCAAACGGCGTCTCGCTCGATGCGCGCCTGGCCGATGTGCTTGCCGCATCGCTGCCGCCGGTGGAGGTCGCGGTCTGCAACATCAGCCTTCAGGCTCTGGAAGAGCTGGCCTCCGGGCTCGAGTGTGGGACGCTGGTCGCCTCGGGCTTCCTCGCCTCCGACGATCTACGCCTGGCCGGGTATAGCGTGGTGCGCAGGCAAGAGCAAGCAGATTGGGCGGCCGTCGTAGCTCGCCCGGAAAGGGGTGGCGAATGATCGGGGAAGCAAAGCTCGAGGCAGCGCCTTCAGGCCTTCTGCCGGCCGACGAGGGCTGGTTCGTCGTCAACGTCCGCGACACCGCCTGGATGACGAACGACCGGCACGGATCCGGTTGCCGGTTCGAGAACACGAACCTGCCCTTCCCGGAGATCGGCTTCAATCTGCGAGTCCTCGGGCCGGGGCAGTCGAGCTCGATTTATCACCGTGAGTCGAATCAGGAAGACTTCCTCGTGCTCGCGGGCAAGTGCCGGCTCCTGGTTGAGGGTCAGGAGAGGGAGCTCGAAGCCTGGGACTTCGTGCACTGCCCACCGAACACCGAGCACGTCTTTGTCGGCGCCGGTCCGGGCCGCTGCGTCATCTTGATGGCCGGGTCGCGCGATCCGGATGAGGACACCTTCTATCCGGTCTCGGGGCTGGCCCGACGCTACGACGCCGGCGTCGACAAGGGAACGAGCTCGTCGGTCGAGGCCTACGCGAATACCGGACCGTTTCGAGCCGAACGTCCCGCCGACTGGGACGAGCTCCCTTGGGCTTAGCCTGTGTTCGCGGGAGTTTTTGAGCCATGACCACCTTCTCCGTGTGTTTTCTCGGCTGCAAGGTCTCCTACACCGACGCCGACGCGCTTCGGGAGCGCCTGCTCGCCGAGGGCCACGAGGAGGCGCGCGCGGGCGAGGCCGAGATCGCGCTCGTCAACAGCTGCTGCGTCACCCGCGAGGCGCTCGGCAAGTCGCGCCAGGCGGCGGCGAAGGCGGCGCGCACGCACAGGCGCGTTTACGTCACCGGCTGCGGCGCCAACCTCGAGGGCGCCTTCGCGAGCCTGCCCGAGAACGTGACGGTACTGAGCGGGCAAAGCGCGGACGCGCCCCAGCGGTTGGCTGGCCTGGTCGGTCGCGCCGGCGACGCCGTCTCCATCCGTCCCGAACGGGTTCGCGCCTTCGTCCAGATCCAGGACGGCTGCTCCTTTGGTTGTAGTTACTGCGTTGTGCCGCTGGTACGCGGGCCGGCGCGCTCGAAGTCGGCCGGGGCCGTGCTGGCGGAGGTCGGGCGCCGCGTAGGGCAGGGGCACAAGGAGGTCGTTCTCTCCGGGATCAATCTCGGCTGCTTCCACGACAGCGGCGCGGGCCTCTCGCTCGCCGGGCTGGTGCGCGAGGCGGGGAAGACGCCCGGCCTCGAGCGGCTGCGGCTCTCTTCGATCGAGATCAATCACGTCAGCCCCGAGCTGATCGCGGCGATCCGCGAGACGCCCACGGCCTGCCGCCACCTCCACGTTCCGCTCCAATCCGGCGACGACGAGATCCTGCGCGCAATGAAGCGCCACTACGACGCCGCCACCTTCCTGCGCCGCCTCGAAGGGCTGGAAGACTTCAACCTCACGAGCGACGTGATCGTCGGCTTCCCCGGCGAGGACGAGGCCGCTTTCGGGCGCACGCTCGATCTGGTCGAGCGTGCCGGAGTAACGAAAGTGCACGTCTTTCCCTACTCTCCGCGCCCCGGAACCGCGAGCGAAGGCTGCGACGATGTTCCCGCCGCGGTGAAGAAGGAACGAGCCGCCCGCCTGCGCGAATCTTCGAAAAAAGCCTGCTTAGGCCGCTGGCGTGGCAAGATCGGTATGAGCGAGAGCGTTCTAGTCGATAGGCCGGGACGCGGCTACGCGAGCGACTACACGCCGTGGCTCGTCGACGGTCAGATCGGTGAGATGGTGCAGGCAGAGGCGAAAAACGTGACGGAGCAGGGGATAATCGGAATAATGAGATGATGACTCCGACCGACTGTCTCTTTTGCGAGCTGATACGCAGCGGCTCCCACATCCGCCGCGACGACGGCTTCGTGGCCATCGAGGACATCAATCCCAAGGCCGAGGTGCACATCCTGATCGTGCCCGAGCGGCATATCGATACCTTCCGCCAGATCGGCGAGTTCCCGCCCGAGGAAGCGCTGCGAATGCTCGAGTTCATCGCCGAGACGGCGAAAGCGCTTTCGCTCGAGGACTACCGTGTGCTCTGCACCGTCGGGCCGAGCGCCGGGCAAACGGTCTTCCATCTGCACTGGCACCTGCTCGGCGGGCGCGATCTGAGCGGCCGGCTGCCGGCACTGGCGCTGGTCGAGGCCGAGGGGGAGGAGTGACGTGATCAAGCGGATCGAGACAGAGCTCGCCGACGCAATTCGCGCCCACGACGAGTTGCGCCGCGACACGCTGCGCCTGATGCTCGCCTCGCTGCGCTCGGCCGAGAAGAAGCTGCTGCGGCCGCTCTCGGACGACGAGGAGCTGCTGGTGCTGCAGCACGAGCGCAAGCGGCGGGTCGAGGCGGCCGAGGCCTTTCGCGCCGGCGATCGCCCCGAGCGGGCTGCGCGCGAGGAGGCGGAGCTGAAGATCCTGGAGGAGTACATGCCGCCGCCGCTCTCGCAGGAAGAGCTGGAGGAGATCGTCGACAAGGCGGTCGCCGCGGTCGGGGCGACGAACGTGCGCGATCTTGGCCGCGTCATGGCCGATGTAATGCCTCAGGTCTCGGGCCGCGCCGACGGCTCGCTCGTATCGCAGCTGGTGCGCGAGGCACTCGCCTAGCCGGTGCCAGGAACCCGGACGCGGCGAAAGGTTGAACTCGCGCGGCGGCCGGTAACGAGCGCGAAGGCCAGCGCCTACACTGACACCCGGATGCAGGACGTTCTGACGATTCCCAACGAAGTCGCGGCCGAGCTTGCGGGCGTCTCGGACAGCGTGCTCGAGGCCCTGCGCGAACGCCTCGCTTGCACGATCAGGTTGCGAGGTAACCGGCTTACGCTCGACGGCGACAAGGCCGAGGTGGCCCAGGCGCGCACGGTGATCGAGGAGATCGTCGGGCTGGTCGAGGACGGCCAGGAGGTCGGGCCCAGCTCGGTGGACGCGGTGCTCGGGGCGCTCGACCAGGCGCAGGATGTGCGCGAGGTGTTCGAAGAGATCGTCTGGCGCCACCGCGGCAAGAAGATCACGCCCAAGACCGTCAACCAGAAGCGCTACGTCGATGCCATTCGCTCGCGCACCGTCACCTTCGGCATCGGCCCGGCCGGCACCGGCAAGACCTATCTGGCGATGGCCCTCGCGGTCGCCGCGCTCAGCGAAGGCCAGGTCGGGCGCATCATCCTGACGCGCCCCGCGGTCGAGGCCGGCGAGCGCCTCGGCTTCCTGCCCGGCGACCTGCTGGCCAAGGTCGATCCCTACCTGCGCCCGCTCTTCGACGCGCTCTACGACATGCTCGACGCCGAGCGGCTGGGCGCCTACATCGAGCGCGGCACGATCGAGGTCGCTCCGCTGGCCTTCATGCGCGGGCGCACGCTCAACGACTCCTTCATCATCCTCGACGAGGCCCAGAACACCACCCCCGAGCAGATGCAGATGTTCCTGACCCGGCTCGGCTTCGGCTCGCGCGTCGTCGTCACCGGTGACATCACCCAGGTCGACCTGCCCAAGGAACAGGCCTCGGGCCTGATCCAGGTGCAGCAGGTCCTGGCCGACATCGAAGGCATCGCCTTCGTCCAGTTCGGGCACGAGGACGTCGTCCGCCACAAGCTGGTGCAGCGAATCGTCGAGGCCTACAAGCGCCACGTCGAGGCCACGGGCGCCGAGCGCCGCCGCTAGCTTGGAACGTGATGATCGAGATCGAGATCGAGAACAGAAGCGGCGCCGCCGTTGACGAGCAGGCAGCCGCCTCGCTCGCCCGGAAGGTGCTGGAAGCGGAAGGCGTCGTCGAGGGCGAGCTAGGGCTCAGCTTCGTCGGTGGCGAGGAGATTCGCGCGCTCAAGCGCGAGCATCTGGCGATCGACGAGGTGACCGACGTGCTCTCCTTCCCGATCGACGGTCTGGGCGACCTGCCGGCCGGCCTTCCACGCCAGCTCGGTGATGTCGTCATCTGCCCCGAGGTGGTGGGGGCCGAGTGGCGAAAACCACTCGTACACGGCCTCTTGCACCTGCTCGGCTACGAGCACGGGCCCGAGATGGAGGAGCGGGAGAACCGCTACGAATCGACATGAGCCCACGTTCACGAATCTCGCTCATCGATAGCTTCAACTTCGCCTTCCAGGGCGTCATTCACGCCGTCCGGACGCAGCGCAACATGCGCATTCACCTGCTCATCGCGATCGCCGTGCTGATCGCCGCGGTTGTTGTCGGAGTCCAACGGATAGAGCTGATCGCGATCATTCTCGTGATCGCCTTCGTGCTCATCAGCGAGATGGTCAACAGCGCACTGGAGGCGGCGATCGACGTGTCGACGACGAGTTTCGACCCGATGGCCAAGCTGGCCAAGGACATGGCCGCCGGCGCCGTTCTGATCTCGACCGTCACCGCGGTTGCAGTCGGCTTTCTCATCTTCGAGGATCACATCGCCAACCCGAGCACGCGCCTGCTCAACCGGGCCGAGCGGGCGCCCGTATATCTGACGCTCGTGGCTCTGATCGTCACGGTCCTGATCGTGATCGTGACCAAGGCACTGACTCATCGCGGGACGCCGCTTCGGGGCGGCCTGCCCTCCGGCCACTCCGCGCTCGCCTTCGCGGCCTGGATGGCGATCACCTACCTGATCCCCGCCGGCGATCACCGCTTCCTGATCTCGTCGCTGGCTCTCGTAATGGCGTTCCTGGTGGCGCAGACGCGAATCGAAGCCGGCTTCCACTCTGCCCTCGAGGTCACCTATGGCGCCGTGATCGGAGCGCTCGTGACGCTGGCCTTCTTCCAGATATTCACATGACAGAGCAGCTGAAGAGCGGCTTCATCGCCGTCGCCGGGCGCCCCAATGTGGGCAAGTCCACGCTGGTCAACGCACTCTGCGGCGGCAAGGTCGCGATCGTCTCGAACAAGCCGCAAACCACGAGGCAGCGCATCTTCGGGATCGTCAACGGAGCGGACTACCAGCTCGTGCTGGTCGACATGCCGGGCTTCCAGCGCCCGCTCGACCCGCTGACCGAGCATATGCAGCGCACCGTCTCCAACTCGTTCGAGGACGCGGACGCCGTCATGTTCATGCTTTCCGCGCAGGAGAGGATCGGCGCCGGCGACCGCTTCATCGCCCAGACGGTGTTCGCGCTCGGCGTGCCGGTGGTGATCGTGTTGAACAAGGTCGATCAGCAGAGGCCGGGCCACATCGCCCAGCAGATGAAGACCGCTGCCGAGCTCGGTAACTTCCACGCTCTTCATCCGGTCAGCGCCAAGACCGGCGACGGCGTGCCCGAGCTGCGCGAGGAGCTGCTCGGACTGCTTCCCGAGGGCGTCGCCTACTTCCCGCGCGACGTCATCACCGACATGCCGCTGGCGCTGCGCCTGGCCGAGCTGATCCGCGAGAAGGCGCTCGCCCTGACCCGCGACGAAGTCCCACACTCGCTCTCGGTGGAGCTGGAGGAGATCACCGAGCGGGTGATCAGGGCCCGCATCATGGTCGAGACCGAGTCACAGAAGCAGATCCTGGTCGGGCGGGCCGGCCGAATGGTCAAGGAGATCGGCGTGAAGGCGCGGCCCGAGATCGAGCAGCTGGTCGGGCACCGGGTCTTTCTCGACCTCAAGGTCAAGGTCGAGCCGCGCTGGCGCCGCGACCAGGCCACGCTCGAGCGGCTGGGTATCTAGGCGCTAGCATCGAATGAGAAACTCAATCGACCTCGATCCGAACGGGCGAGAGTCCGAGCTATCGGGGAAGGAGCGCTAGGCATGCAGACGATCTTGGTGGCGACCGACGGCTCGGCCTGCGGGCAGCGGGCCGAAGACGAGGGAGTCAGCCTGGCTGTTGCTACCGGCGCGCGTCTGGTCTTTCTGCATGTCCAGCCCGAGGTCGATCCTTCCCGGGCTCGTCCGGGCACGCTGAGCGAGGAGACCGACGAGTCGCACGCGCTGCTTGATCGCGCGCTGGCAAAGGCGGTCGGGGCGGGCGTCGACGCAGAGGCCGAGATCGTCGAGGGAAGCGCCGCGCACGAGATCGTCGATGCCGCGCGGCTGCGTGGCGCGGACGTCATCGTCGTCGGCTCGCGCGGGCTCGGCAAGCTGTCGGGCATGTTCCTGGGCAGCGTCTCGCGCGACGTGCTGAGCGAGACCGACCGGCCGGTGCTGATCGTCAAGGAAGAGAGAACGTCCTAAGCGCTGGCTTTCAATCGCGCCAGGGCTTTTTCGTAGACACCATGCAATTCCTCGTCTATGAAAACGAAGCGCACCTTCTCGATCAGCGGTAGCCGGGTCAGCGCCTCGATCGCCGCGGCCAGGGCTATCGGTGCGGCCAGTTGTGGCGGGTAACCGTAGGCGCCGGTGGAGATTGCCGGGAAAGAGACGGTGCGGCAACCGTGCTCGCGGGCCAGCTCGAGCGAGCGCTCGTGGCAGGAGGCTAGGAGCAGCTCTTCACCGGCGCCGCCACCCTGCCAGACCGGGCCGACGGCGTGGATGACGAAGCGCGCCGAAAGCCTGCCGGCGCCGGTGATCACCGCCTCGCCCGTTGCGCAGTGACCGATCTTGCGGCACTCGGCCATGATCTCGGGCCCGCCGGCGCGTTGAATCGCCCCGTCCACACCGCCGCCGCCGCGCAAGCTGTTGTTGGCCGCGTTGACGATCGCGTCGACGTGCTCGCGCGTGATGTCGCCGAGCGCGAGCTCGATTCGCTCGCATACCGCGGCCTGTGCGGAATCCGGCTGCACTCCTCCAGGCTAATGGCTTTTTACACGCGATGTGCTGAGCGATCGGGCGGGGCCGGACGCTGCGGCCGCCCACCCCGTTTGGTCCTTTCGGTTCACGCATATGAGTGGTTCTGGGCCGGAGACGATTCTGTAGGCTTCCGCCGTGCGCTATCGCAGGCTAGGTCGTACAGGGCTCGAGGTTTCCGAGATCGGTTTCGGAACCTGGGGCGTAGGCGCGGACGCCTGGAAGGGCGGCACCGATAGCGACTCGCTCGCCGCGATGCAGCGCGCAATCGAGCTCGGCGTCAACTTCATCGACACCGCGATCGTCTACGGCTCCGGCCACAGCGAGAAGCTGGTCGGGCAGATCAAGCGCGAGCACCCCGAGGTCATGATCGCCAGCAAGGTCAACCCCGCCAACTGGGAGTGGCCGGCCAGCGACAAGACCCCCGCCGACGAGGCCTTCTCGGCCGCTCACGTGATCGCGCGCACCGAGGAGAGCCTGCGCAACCTCGGCGTCGAGGTAATCGACGTGCAGCAGTTCCACGTCTGGTCGGACGCCTGGGTCGGCCAGGGCACGTGGCTCGAGGGAATCGAGCAGCTCAAGCGCGAGGGCAAGATCCGTTTCTTCGGCGTCTCGGTCAACGACGCCCAGCCCAACTCGGTGCTGAAGCTGGTCGAGAGCGGTCAGGTCGACAGCGTGCAGGTGATCTACAACATCTTCGACCAGGCGCCCGAGGACAAGCTCTTCCCGGCCTGCGAGCAGCGTGACGTCGGCATCATCGTCCGCGTCCCCTTCGACGAGGGCGCTCTCACCGGCAAGGTGACGCCCGATACGGTGTTCGAGAAGGGCGACTTCCGGGCCGACTACTTCAAGGACGAGCGCAAGGCGGAGGTCTGGGAGGCCGTGCACAAGATCGCCGCCGATTTGGATATTCCGCTCGAGCGGCTGCCCGAGATCGCCCTTCGCTTCTGCCTCGTTCCCGATGTTGTCTCGACAGTCATCCCCGGGATGCGCTCGATCGCGCACGTCGAGTCGAATGTCGCCGCCGGCGACGCGGGCCTGCTAACGCCCGATCAGATCGAGATCCTGCGCGCGCACCGCTGGGTGCACGACTGGTACCACTGAGTTCCTGTCCCGCTATTCCGCCGCCGCCGGTTGCTCACAACCCGTGCGGACGATCACGGTCGGGCAGTGGGCATGGTGCGCGCACTGCTGACTGACCGAGCCCAGTAGGAGATCGCGGAAGCCACCGCGACCGCGTGAGCCGATCACGAGCAACTCCGCCTTCGCCGCCTCCTCGATCAATATCTGCGCCGGTTGACCCTCGCGCACGACCGATCCGGTCTCCACGTTTCCCGCGCTCTCCTTCACCGCTCGCAGCGCCTCTTCGAGCACATCGTTCGCGGCGGCTTCGGAATCTTCCGCCAGGTTGGGGGGAGGGGGCGCCCAGCCGGCGCCGTAGGCCGTCAGCGGCACGTGCCAGGCCACGACGATGCGTAGCTTGGCTTTTCGGATACGAGCCTCCTCGAGCGCGAACCTCAGTGCCGAGTGCGAGCACTTCGAGCCGTCAACGCCCACGACGATCATCCTTCGCCTCCTTCCACTGGAGAGCTTTCGCTTCTATGCGGAGTCTCTCTCAGCGGCGGCCTGCGAGCAAGCTCTTCTCCATTTCGTCAGAGATGTTGTGTTAGATAGGAAGCAATGAAACGGCTCGCTCTCGGCTTCGCAGCGCTTGCGCTTGGCGCCGTCCTCTTCGTCCCGGCCGCAGAATCGCAGGCGCAGGCGCCCTTCCGCTCCTCGGTCTCTCCGCTCAGCGCGGCGTTTCGCGCTCAGATGACCTCCTGGCACAAGGGCTGCCCGGTTTCTGCCTCCGATTTGCGCCTGGTTCGCGTCAGCTTCTGGGGCTTCGACGGCCGCGCTCACCAAGGCCGGTTGATCCTGCACCGCAGCTACACGAGCCCTGTGATCAAGGCGCTGCGCACGCTCTACTCCGAACGCTTCCCGGTCAGGCGCATGCGGCCGGTCGAGGCCTACGGCTCCAGCGACGACCGCTCGATGGCGGCCGACAACACCTCGGCCTTCAACTGCCGTGGCGTCACTGGCTCGAGCGCCTGGTCGGAGCACGCCTACGGCCGAGCGATCGACATCAACCCGCTCGAGAATCCCGAGATTCGCCGGGGCGTCGTCTCGCCGCCGGGCGGGCGCAAGTACACGAACCGGAGCAAGCGGGCGAAGGGGATGATTCACGCGGGCGACGCGACCGTGAGCGCCTTCGAGGCCGTTGGCTGGCACTGGGGCGGATACTGGCATTCGCTCCAGGATTACCAGCACTTTTCCTGGAACGGGCAGTAGACGATCGCGTCACCTGGCGCACCGAGATAAACGATGCGAGGTCGGCATGAAGCCGGCACACCTGCGCGCGTGTTTTCTCGATACCGGGTTAAGAGATAGGCCGGGCGAAACGCGCACAACGCGGACTCGCGCTGGCGTTTGGAACGGAACGCCCCGCTGGCCGACGGTCTCTACCTCGCTCACTACAGAACCTCTAGCGCGAAACTCGCTTCTGAAGAAACCAACCGACGACAGCTGCGTAATAGTCTCCTCGTGCTGATTGCCGACCTCATATGGGGGCGGATCCTCTCTAGTTGGGAGAATCCAAATCTGCGAGCCTCAGCGCCTGCGCGATCTCGCTCGAAGTTGTCGAGGACTGGCCGTGTCCGTGGTAAGCGCTAGGACTCGGGCCCTTCGTAGCTGACGCTGTCGCTGAGGATTTCGTCGATCCGCTCGAGCGTCTGGGAGTCGAGTTGGACGCCTGATGCGGCGGCATTCTCCTCGATCTGCTCGGGACGGGTGGCGCCGATGATCGGTGCGGCGACGTTTGGCTCGCGTAGCACCCAGGCGAGGGCGAGTTGAGCCATCGTGATTCCAAGCTCGTCGGCAATGGGTTCGAGTTGCTGGACGCGGCCGAGGAGGGTGTCGTTGTAGCGCCCATCGACCATGAATTCGTTCATGACATCCGAGGCCATTCGGCTGTCGGAGGGGGGAGGCAATCCCGGCTTATACTTGCCCGTCAGCACTCCCTGTGACAGCGGCGAGAACACGATCTGCGAGATCCCGTTGTTAGCGCAGAGTGGAATCACGTCGAGCTCGGGGCCGCGCCAGAGCAGCGAGTATTGGGGCTGGCTCGAGACGAACTTCTCGACATCTGGAAGCGAGAGTGCCTCCTGGATCTTGTCCGCCGGCCACTCGCTGAAGCCGATATAGCGCGCCTTGCCCTGCTTGACGACCTCGGTGAGCGCCTCCATCGTCTCGGGGAGTGGCGTATCCCAGTCGTAGCGATGACACTGGTAGAGGTCGACGTAGTCCATCCGCAGGCGCGTGAGTGACGCGTCGATCTGCTTGAAGACCTGCTCTCGCGACAGGCCCCGATCTTCCGGGGTCATGGGGAAGAACAGCTTTGTCGCGAGCACGTACGAATTGCGCGGCCGATCGGCTAGCACCTCACCGAGGAACGACTCCGCTTCGCCTCCGGAGTAGGCGTTCGCGGTGTCGATGAAGTTGATTCCGAGCTCGAAGGCCTTCGCGACACATGCTTCGGCTTGCTCGCGCCCGATGGCGCCACCGTAGGTGAGCCACGAGCCAAGACAGATCTCCGAGACCTCGAGGTCGCTACTTCCGATCTTCCGGTAGAGCATGCTCGCGATCAGCTCCCCTTAATCTTCTAGTTGACTATGTCGTCTGCTGATGCTGGGCTCTGGCTACCGGTCAGCGATCCAGCTTCTGAGGAGCTGTAGCCTGTTTGGATATCGAGCCCGGTTCGACAGTTTATCGAAGGCGTTCTGACTTGATGAACCGCCGTCATCTCGCAGACTACGCGCCGCCGGCTATCTCACTACCATAAAAAGTGGACCAACAAACGGGGTCAGGTCACTGGGCTGTGGTCATCTTCCTGTTGACCCCGTTTGGCGGTATCGCGTATCTGAAGCCGGGGCGGCCACACTGATGACGCTCGGATGTTCGGACTCGTCGAAGCTTCGGGGTATATTCCCGCACGCTCGCCCAGGCGACTCTAGCGTCGGGTGCCACTGCGACACGCTGGCGCAGCCAACAGGCCTTAGACCCGGTGGCCTCCGTTTGAGACAGTTAGGAAACCGCTACCAACTGTTCGTCCCGCCGGTCATTAGCGACGCAACCAGGCGCGCAGGCGCGGTTGGCGCGCCAACAGTATTCCAGCGGCGGTCACGACAAGGATGGTGATGAGCGAAACCGGCCAGATCGGCTGGTGCCCGCTCGCCCAAACTGGGATCACGACCGCCAGAACGACAGCGCCAAGGATGAGCCTGTAGATGACGCTGTGCAAAGTGAACCTGTCACGCATGGGCCAATGCTAAGGCAAGCACGCGCCTCCAGCCGCTCCCTTTCGACTCACGACGCTCAGGGTGTATTCGCGAACACTGGCCCCCATCCCACCGGTCCGCCTAGGGGGCGAGTCACAACTCGCTTTTCGGCTGAAGTCGTGCCTTCGAGGATGTTCTTCTCGGGCTCTCGGAGGGCTTCGCTTGACCGAGAGGGCGTTGGAACGGCCTCCGGACGGGACCTCGTGTTCGAAGTCAACGGAAAACAAAAAAAAGGCTCGAGGCGAGACCTCGGAACTGCCTCGGGGCCGATCAGGTAAACGCAGGGAAATCCACAAAGTGGGGTATCCCCTTGAGTACCCCGATTCCCCGTGGCATCCGGTTACGGCTTGACTGCTTCGAAAGGTCGTACAGCGCCGCGGCCTGCACTTCGTCGCGGCGACCCCTCGGCCTCGGTGAGCAGACTTGGTGCTGTTCAGCAGCGATCTGCCATCATCTACGACATGACCGAGAAACCCGGTACCGCGCGTGCCTTGGCGGCGGCACGGGCGGTCGCGCTCGCCAATTCCGTGGCCTGCGAGGACGCAGTTGTGGTGGCTGCCGGCAGCAATGTGCTTGTGCATCTCAAGCCCGCTCCGGTTATAGCGCGAGTGATGACCGGTACAGCGGTGCTGCACGGTGACGTCGAGAGATGGCTTGCTCGCGAGGTCGCGGTCGGGACTTTCTTGGGAGAACGGGGTTTGGCCGTTCCACCCAGTGATGTGCTTGCACCGGGACCTCACCAGTATGAGGGGCTCTGGATGACGTTCTGGGAGTTTGTCGAGCACGATGCTTCCCGGCCTCTGCCGCGCGCGCACGAGCTAGGCGGCTCGCTACGCGAACTGCACGCTGCGCTCGCCGACTTTCCGGGCCAGCTCGGGCAGCTCAGCGATGTGCGCGACTGGCTCGACCGGCTTCTTGCCGAGTTGCATCCATCGCCGAGGCTCACCCCGCAGGACAGAGATTTGCTGCGCTCCCACCTCCAAGAGCTGACACCCTCTGTCTTTGAGAGCTCGCTCCCCGCGCAGGCAATTCATGGCGACGCGTCGATATCAAACCTTTTCCGTACCGACAACGGGCTCATCTGGAACGACCTCGAGGACACCTGTGTTGGTCCAGTCCACTGGGACGTCGCGGGGCTCATCATCGAAGCCCGCGCCCGCGGGGGGAGCGAGGATTACGTCGCGGACTTTCTTCGTGCCTACGGCGGACTGGACATTGAAGAGCTAAGTGACTTCATCGCAGCCCATCTCCTCTACATGACCGTCTGGCAAGCGTTCGTTGCGCAGCGCCGGCCGCAAACGCGGAACAGCGCTGATGTGAGCGTCTCCCACTGACGCGAGAGCGCCGGTCGAGGAAGCCGCTGGCGAGCTCGAGAGCTTTGACGGGCGAGCCCGTCGGCAGTGATCTGGCCGAGGACGTCCTGGAGAGCGTCTCCAGGTATGTCGCTCGCGCTGAGCGCGAGTCGTCATCCCACGAGCCATCCCCGGCGTGGACGACCATCTGCCGCAACCCGTCATTCCTTCCTGTCCGGGATGCCCCGAGCCTTTTAGCAAACTCTTAGCCAATAAACGCGAACCGACGCCGGCATGCGCGCGTCTAAATAGATGAAGGGCGCCTTCAAGTAACCGGGACATCGAGCTTGGAGGTGGATGATGTGGCTCTCGCCTGAGAAGGTCGGAAAGTTCGGTCGGTCCGAGCGTGTCTCCACGTTCGTCTCCGCGAGGCGAAAGAGGTTCTTCGCAGCGAGCGCAGTGAGAATCCTTACGGCGATTCTCGTTGCGACCGGCGTGGCGCTCGCCCTGCCGGGCCTGGCCGGCGCAAGCTACGGCTGGCCGATCAAGCCGTTCGGGCAGGAGCATCCGGTGCGCGGTCAGCTCAACGACCCGCGCATGAACGGCCTCGATTTCTACTCCTCGAGTAGCCACACGTTCCATTTCGGGATAGACATCGCGGCGCCGGACGGCACGGCCGTCTACGCCGTCGCGCCGGGCCGCGTCTATTACCAGAGCCCGAGCGCCATCGCCGTTCGCGGCGGCGGCGGATCGAACTTCGCTTACTGGCACATCCGCCCGGTGGTGAAGAACGGAAAGAGCGTGAAGCTGCACGCTCTACTCGGCTACATCCTGCCGGGGTACGGGCACGTCCACTTCGCGGAGAACCGGAACGGTCACTACGTCAACCCGCTTCGGCTCGGCGGGCTCACGCCCTACACCGACACCACGGCGCCGACCATCGCTTCGCTTACGTACTACGACGGCACCTACCACGATCTCACGGGCGCCACGCTGTTGGGAACGGTCGGTCTCACCGTGAACGCCTTTGACACGCCTCAGCTCGTCTCGAACTGGCCCTGGGCGGTGACCACGCCCGCCCTGATCGAGTGGAAGCTGTCCGACGCTACCGGTCGCAAGATCACGGCCGGGAGCTGGGATCTAGGCTCCACGCTCAGCACTCTCGATCCGCTCACGGTCTTCGCGCCGGGCACCCTGAAAAACAGCTCGAAAGGGGCCGGTGCCTACAACTACTGGCTCGGCCCGCGCTGGGATACCACCCGCGTAGCCGACGGCGCCTACCAGCTGGTTGTGACGGCATCCGACATCCGCGGCAACGAGACGACCAGTACCGCCAGCTTCACCGTCGCCAACCTGGCGGCAGCCCCAATCGCTCAGTCACGTCGGCCGGCGTGACCGCATAACCCTTACGGCCACCGGTAGCCGAGCAGATCCGGAGTCACTGCGTCAAAACGAGAAGAGATCTGCGTAGGGAGACTTTGCATTGCCATTACATGCTCTTTGCATTGTCTTTACATGCCACGAGTTAAATCCAAAAGTCGCGCTGGATCATCAACTCGTAACGGAGGTGACGTGATGAGAGCGAAGCGGATCCTGCCAGTAGCTCTCGGCATCGCCGCCGCGGCGCTCATCTTGCCGAGCTATGCGAGTGCGGCTTACGGCTGGCCGATCAAGCCGTTCGACCGGCAACACCCGGTGCGCGGGCAGCTCAACGATCCGAGGATGAACGGTGCTTCAGTCGACACCTCGACCAGCTTCACGTTCCACTCCGGCGTGGACATTGCCACGCCGGACGGTACGCCGGTCTACGCGGTAGCGGCGGGACGCGTTCACTACCTAGATCCGACCGCAATAGCCGTTCGCCGCCCGCAGGTTCCGGTGGTCTTCGAATACTGGCACATCGTTCCGGTGGTGAATAACAAATCGTTCGTCAAGCGGCACACGCTCCTAGGCTACGTCGAGATGGGTCGCGGGCACGTTCACTTCGCCCAGAAAGAGAACAACACCTACGTTAACCCGCTCCGGCGCGGCGGGCTCACGCCCTATATAGACCACACGCTACCGACCATCAAAGCGATCACGTACTTCGATAACGCCGGCGTCAATCACGATCTCGGAAACGCGGTTGTATCGGGAGATATCAGGATCGTCGTCGATGCCTACGACACGCCGGAACTCAAATCGAACTGGCCCCTGGCGGTGGTTACGCCTGCCTGGGTCGGATGGCAACTGATCGACGCGAGCGGCCGGATAGTCGAGCACAAGCACCGGGACTTCAGCCACAAGCTCTACCGTGAGAGCGCGGCTGACATCTTCGCGCCGGGAACGTTCAAGAACGCGATGAAAAGGGGCTCGTTTATCGTCGGCAATTACAACTACTGGCTCGGGCCGGAGCGGAATACGACCCGTGTCCAGGGCGGCGCCTACAGGCTGGTTGTGACCGTGGCCGACGTGCGAGATAACGAGACGACCAAGACCGTCAGCTTCACCGTCGCCAATACCGCGGGCGGTACCACGATCTCGCCGCTGCGAAGCTCGGCGTCTCACTGAGACGTCCGGTATAGTCGTCGCCCAGCGCGATGAGGCTCGCGCCTAACCGTCCCTCGGGACTGATGGCCTCTACACGTTCCTGGCTGTCGGTTGAGAGGAGATTGGACTTTGGACGCAGTACAGCTAGCGGCGGTTCTCGCAGCCGTTGTTCTTCTTGCGAGCATGCTCTCGGTCGAGCTGGGCGTGACGGTCGCTCTGGTCGAGTTGACCCTCGGCATGGTCGCCGGCAATATCTTCCATCTGCAAAGCACCGGCTGGCTCGACTTCATTGCCGCCTTCGCCTCGATCGTGCTCACCTTCTTGGCCGGGATGGAAGTGGACCCCGACTACATGCGCCGCCGGGTGAAAGCGTCCGTCTCGATCGGGCTGGTGTCGTTCATCGGCCCCTTCGCCGTATCCTCACTCGCCGCCTATCTCCTCCTCGGCTGGACAACGCGCGCCTCGCTCATCACCGGTACCGCCCTTTCCACGACCTCGCTGGCGGTGGTCTATGCCGTGCTGGTCGAGCGCGGCCTCACCGACACGAATATCGGCAAGCTCCTGATGAGCGCGACCTTCGTCACGGACATTTGTACCGCGGTCGCGCTCTCGGCGATCTTCATCAAGCCCAATATCTGGTTTCCAGTCTTCCTGATCGTCTCGCTCGCGCTGATCCTCGCATTGCCGCGGGTCGCGCCCTGGTTCTTCGGGCGCTACGGCGACCGCGTGATCGAGCCCGAGATCAAGCTGGTCTTCGTCTGCCTGCTCCTGCTGATGGTGCTCGCCAACGCCTCGAACGGGCACGCCGTTCTGCCCGCGTTCGTCCTCGGGCTGGTGATGAGCCGCCACTACAGCGAGCACCGCGAGGAGCAGAAGCGCCTGCGCGTGGTGGCCTTCGCCTTCCTGACGCCGTTCTTCTTCATCAAGGGCGGGATGAACGTCTCGCTCGGCGCCGTCGCCGCCAACCTCGGCCTGCTCGGGATCCTGCTGGCGGCGAAGATGCTGCCCAAGCTCGGTCTCGTCTATCCGCTCGCGCGACGCGCCGACCGGCGCCACGGCACTTTCGCGACGCTCCTGATGAGCACCGGGCTCACCTTCGGCACCATCTCCGCGCTCTACGGGCTTAACGCCGGCATCATCGACAAGACCCAGTTCTCGCTGCTCGTTACAGTCGTCGTCGCCTCGGCCGTGGTGCCCACGGCGATCGCCGAGCGCTGGTTCCTCCCCGGCGCCGAGCGGGAACGCCCGCATGACCGGCGGCACGCCTACGCCGAGAGCGAGGAGTACGTATAGACGGTCGCGCGGCGCGATTCGGAACGGTCGGCCGCTGAAACGCTGGTAACCGCTTCGGTTAAAGATTCAAAACGCGCGCCGACCGGTCGATTCCCTGGAAATAACTGCGGCCCAGGGAGATTCTTTGTCCACCGATCGATTTGCTCTTGCACTTGCCGACGCAGCACCCGAGCCTGCGCTGCCAATCGGCGAGGCGCTTGTCGCGCGAGGCCTGATCTCGAAGCTCCAGCTTCGCTGGGCGCTGGAGACGCAGGCGCGGACGGGCGTGCGGCTGGGACGAGTTCTGCTCGCAGCCGGGCTTGTGCGGCGCCAGCGGCTCTACGAGGTTCTGGCCGATCTCTGGGGGTGCGATTTCGTCGATCTCGTCACCGATCCTCCGGATGCCGATATTGCGGGCGGGCCCGAGCGCAACCTGATGGTGAGCGAAAGTTGGATCCCGTTCAGGCTCGTCGGGAGGGCGCTGCTGGTGGCAACCTCCGAGGCGCCGAGCGAGCAACTGGCCGCACGCGTCTTCGCCGCCTGCCCCGAGGATCTTCAGTCTCAGATCGGGGCGATCGAGTTCTTGGCCACGACCGACTGGGATATCCAGGTCGCGCTCGGCCGCATCTTCCGTACCGACATCAGCCGCGACGCGGCCTTCGGGCTGTCCGAGCGCGATCCGCTCCTGGGCGCGCGCGCCGGTTTGACGATCATGCAGAGGCTCTCGTTGGAAGTGCTTGCCGGAGCGGTGGCGATTGGAGCGCTGCTCGACCTGCGCGCTTTGCTCGTCGCCCTGATCGTGGCGATCAACAGCGCCTTCGTCTTTGCCGTTCTGTTCAAGTTCGTGACCTCGCTGGTGGGCGCGAGCGCCGCCCGCAAGCGCGATCGCCGCGCGACACCGGCACGGGTGCCCGACGACGAGCTGCCGATCTACACGGTGCTGGTGCCGCTCTTCAAGGAAGCGAACGTCGTCGGGGAACTAATCGAGAACCTGCGCCGGCTCGACTACCCGCAGGAGAAGCTCGAGATCCTGCTCCTAATGGAGGAGGAGGACAGGGAGACGATTGAGGCAGCCAAGGCCGCCGATCCGCCCGACACGGTCAGGTTCGTGCTGATCCCGGATGGCGTGCCGCAGACCAAGCCGCGCGCTTGCAACGTCGGTCTCTTCTTCGCTCGCGGCGACTACCTGGTCATCTACGACGCCGAGGACCGGCCCGACCCCGGCCAGCTGCGCGACGCCGTAGCCGCCTTCCGCGACGGCGAAGAGTCGCTCGTCTGTCTGCAGGCCCGGCTCAACTACTTCAACGCCGACCAGAACCTGCTGACGCGGATGTTCACGCTCGAGTACTCCTACTGGTTCGACTGTATGCTGCCGGGCCTCGACCGGCTGCGCTTACCGATTCCGCTCGGTGGCACCTCGAATCACTTCGACACCGCGCGGCTACGAGAGCTCGGCGGCTGGGACGCCTTCAACGTCACCGAGGACGCCGACCTGGGCGTTCGCGCCTCGCTGCACGGCTACACGGTCGGCGTGATCGACTCGACCACCTACGAGGAGGCCTGCTCCAAGCTGCGTCCCTGGATCCGCCAGCGAACGCGCTGGATCAAGGGCTACATGCAAACCGCGATCGTGCACAGCCGCCGCCCGCGCTCGCTTCTGCGCGAGGGCGGCTTACGCGGAGTCTTCGGCTTCCTCTTCCTGATCGCCGGGACGCCCGTCACCTTCCTCGCCGTGCCGATCATGTGGCTGCTGTCGCTGCTCTGGTATCTCGGGCTACCCGGCGGGACCGAGATCGCGCACTTCTTCCCCCATCCCTTCGCCATGATCTGCACGATCGGCTTCATCGTCGGCAATGTCCTGATGATCGCGCTCAACCTGCTGGCCGTCGTCCGGCGCAGGATCTACTGGTTGGCGCTCTGGGCACTGGTCGCGCCGATCTACTGGCTGCTGCATTCCTGGGCCGCCTGGCGAGCGCTCATCCAACTCGTCCACAAGCCATTTTACTGGGAGAAGACGCCGCACGGCCTGGCGCCGGTGGAAGTCCTCTGCCGTACGACGTCGCCGGAAGTGTTTGCTACGTTCGAGTACGAAGAGCCCGAGCGGTTGTCGGCCTGAAGCGCTAGCCGTAACCGCACCGCTAAAAGGAAGCGACTTCCGGCATACTCCGCGCCGATGAGCGTCGGAGAGGCAATGAACGAGAGCTGGCGGCGACCGTCGTTGCGGCTGCTCGTACTGCGCCGGCTGGAGGTGGCGGCGCTCGCGCTCGCTGCGCTGATCGCCGCGGGCGTGGTCGCCGCGCTCGGAAACACGGTTGTAGGGCTCGCGTGCCTGGGCGGAGTATTCGTGCTCGGGCTCGGAGCGGAGCGTTTTGTCTCGAGGCGCTTCCACGCCTGGGGCTACGCCGAGCGCGAGGACGACCTGCTCGTGCGGCGAGGAGTCATGTTCTTGCGCCTGTCGGTGGTGCCCTACGGGCGCATGCAGTTCATCGACCTCACCGCCGGTCCGCTCGAGCGCTCGTTCGGTCTGGCGACGGTGCGCATGCACACGGCCGCGGCCGCCAGCGACGCGCGCATCCCGGGGCTCGACCGCGAGGAGGCGGCACGGCTGCGCGATCGCCTGGCCGAGCTCGGGGAGGCGCAGGCGGCGGGACTGTGAGCGAGCCGGACAGCTGGCGGCGTTTACATCCGCTGTCGCCGATCGTTCGCGGCGGACGGGCCACGATCGGCGCCGCCACCCTGCTCTTGCTCTCGCTCGTCCAAGGCAGCCGAGGTTCGAGCGACTCGTTCGTGGAGCTGGCGATCGTCGGCATCGTCGTCGTGCTCGGCTTCGTGTCCTGGTTGGTCACGCGCTGGCGGATCGAAGACGACGACCTGCGCATCGAGTCGGGCGTGCTGCGGCGGCAGTCGCTGCGCTTTCCGCTCTCACAGACCCAGGCGATAGACATCGTCAGGTCAGGCCTGGCGCGAATCTTCGGCGTGGCCGAGTTGCGCCTGCGCACCGGCGGCTCGAGCGGAGCGACGGCGCGGCTCGACTACGTGGCCGCGCACGAGGCGGAGCCGCTGCGCGCCCGGCTGCTCGCCCTCGCCGCGGGTGCCCGCGAGCACGAGGGGGCACCTCAGCCGGAGACAGTCGTGGAAGAACGCGTGCTGACGACGGTTCCGACGGGCCGGCTGATCGGCTCGATCCTGATAAGCGACGTCGGAATACTCGCTGAAGCCGTCCTCGCTGCCTTGATCGTTACGGCCGTGCTCTCGCCCGCGGCGGCGGCGGGCGTGATCGGCGTCGGCGCCGCCTGGATCTTTACCGTGCTGACCCTCGTCTGGAGGCGCTTCAACCAGGAGTACCGGTTGAGCCTGGCCGAGGCGCCCGACGGGCTGCGTCTGCGCTCCGGTCTGATCGCGCTGAGCGCCGAGACGATCCGGCCCGGCCGCGTGCAGGCCGTGCGCATGGTCGAGCCGCTCTTCTGGCGGGCGCTCGGCTGGTGCCGGCTCGAGGTAGACCTGGCCGGCAAGCAGCGCTCGAAGGGAGAGGGCCAGGCCGAGCGCCGGCCGCTGCGCACCGTGCTCCCCGTCGGAAGCCGCGCCCTCGCGGAGGAGCTGCTCGAGCGCATCGTCCCCGATCGGCCGCCCGTGCAGTCGCCGCCGCCGCGGCGAGCGCTCTGGAAGAGCCCGCTTCGTTACCGCATGCTCGCCTGGGGGCGCAGCGAGACCTGCGTCGCCACGACCAGCGGGCGCATCCGCCGCGTGACTGTCTGGGCGCCGCTCGAGAAGGTGCAGAGCCTGCGCCGAGTGCAGGGCCCGCTCCAGCGCCGGCTGCGCCTCGCCACCGTCCACGTCGACACCGCGGGCCGCAGCGTCCACGCCGCGATCCGCGACCGCGACACGGCCGAAGCCGACCGTGCTCTCGTCGAGCTGAGCGATCTGGCGCGGACGGAGCGGCGTAAGAAGAGGCGCTAGCGACCGCGCAGCTAAGTCCGCTTCCGCTCAGCCCAGTCACGGTCGATGTAGCAGGCCGAGTCGAGACTCCTGGCGACTCCCGGCGGAACCCAACGACAATCAGGGGCTTCGCTCCCGTCGCCTTTGACTCGCCAGTGCCCGGAGCTTGTTCGTTCCATCCACGACTCGCCGTTTCCGAGTATGCACTTCGTATACGGGCGAACGAAGGTGTATCCGACCACGGCGAATCGATCGTCGGCTCTCGAGACTCGAACGTGAAAGCGAGTGCAGGAGTCGTCAAAAACGCCAGGGTGAAAGGCCTGTGTCGCCGCGATGATCAGGTTCCTCTCCTTCATCGTTGGAGGCCGGTTGGTTCGGGGACCGGCAATCAAGCCGACGACACTATCCCGTGCAGACGAAGCATCACAGCTGCCGAACAGATCGCGCACGATCCCGGGCAGAGCGGCACGGCAGGAGACCGCTACGCCGCTTTCTACTTCGGTGACCTGCCACTTCGCTGATCGTTTGAGTAGCACTCGTTGAGGAAACGGGATCGACTTTCCATTCGCTTCGAAAACGCGAACTCGCGCCCCGGCGAAGTGGTCGTCCTTGCTCGAGATGCGGATCCGATCGATCGTGATACGGACGGGTCTTCCCCAGTAGAGCGGATTACGGAAGGCGAAGTAGGTCTGCGGTGACTTGCGAATAGCCGCTTTGATCTCGTCAAGGGCGGCGTTTCTCGACTGAGCTTTCCCCCACAGGCGGGCAGTACAGCTGCGACCGCTGCTGCCAGCACGAGGAGGATGTAGCTCGCACGCTTCACCGGGCTGAGCATAAACCCGAAAGGCATCGGCCCCTACTTCCATCCTCGCGACGATCGCCAAAGGCGCGTTCCTCACCTGCTTCTCCCACCGACGAAAGTCGTCATGCCCTCCAAAGGAGGGCGGACTTTCGTCGGTGGGGTTGCAGGCGAACGCTCGTTCGTGTAGAACATATGTTCCCTATGATTGCCTGTCTCCTCATCCCAGGGTTCGAGCTACGGGCGGTTCTGGCCGGGCGAGAGGAGCTTCTTTACAAGGCGTTTGCACTTGAGCCATTGCCCGGCAGCAACAATGTGATCGGGCCGGTGACGGCGAAGGCCGCAGAGGCAGGGGTTAGGCCGGGGATGCGCCTGGGGGAGGCGCTCTCCGTGTGTCCAAGGCTCTGCCTGGTTGAGCCCGATCCGGCCCTTATCGAAGCCGAGTGGGAGCGAATGCTGCGGCGGCTGGAGGACGTGGGCATCGCCGTCGAGCCCGAGGAGCCGGGCTGCCTCTACTTCGAGACGCGCCACGTCGAGCGCCTCTACCGCGGGCTCGAGCAGGTGCTGGAGCGGGCGCTGCTGGCCGTCGGGCCCTTCTGGGAGTCGAGGCTGGGGGCGGCCGGCCGGCGCTTCGCGGCGCTGGCGGCGGCCAGCGTGGCCCGGCCGGGGCAGGCGCTGATCGTGCCCGAGGAGCAGACCGAGGAGTTTTTGGCGCCGCTTCCGCTCGAGCTGCTGCCGCTGCCCGCGCCCGAGCGCGAGCGCCTGCAGGAGCTGGGCCTGCGCACGATCGGGCAGCTGGTCGTGATTCCGGGCGGCGTCGCCGGCGAGCGGCTGGGCAGGGAGGTCAAGCGGGCCTGGGAGCTGGCCCAGGGCGAGCTGGCCGGGCGCGTGCGCGGCCGCTCTCCCGCCGCCGAGATTGCCGAGTCGATCGCCTTTCCCGAGGCGGTCGCAAACGAGATCACGCTCAGGCGAACCTTTTCGGTGCTGGTCGAGCGCCTGCTTGCCCGGCCCGAGCGGGGCGGTCGCTTTATTCGCTCGCTCGCCCTTTCGGCCCGGCTCGCCGGCGGCGGCTCCTGGCGCCGCAAGGCCACTCTGCGCCAGCCCAGCGCCGAGCGCGGCCGCATCGTGGCGGCTCTCTCGGCCAAGCTGGCCGAGATCCCGGCGCCGGTCGTCGAGCTGGGGCTGGAGCTGGAGACGCTGGCCGAGGAGACGGGCGAGCAGCTGCAGCTGGCGGCCGGAGGCGAGCTGGAGGCGAAGCTGGCGCAGGGGCTGAAACAGGTGCGGGCGAGCACGGGGCCGGGGTCGGTCTGCGGCGTCGTCGAGGTTGCGCCCTGGTCGCGCATCCCCGAGGCGCGCGCATTGCTCGTCCCGCGTGACGAGTAGTCGGAGCAAAGATGTCGAGCACGGCTCGCTTGGCGAGCGTCGAGGGCGGTGACCGCCATTCCTCTCCGACCCCTCGGGGCTCGTTTCGAATGATGACCCGCCCACTGGGTGCGATCGGTGGATGCGAGGCAAGGACGCAGTGTCGCGTTCGTAGCCGGAGGCTACGGGCGTGACCGAGGACGCAGTATCGCGCCGCCGAGCGCGGCCAGGGGGCGGAGTGCTTCGTTCGGGAACGAGCCCCAAAACAGGTCGGGCCAGAGCCCTGAACGCGCCCCGCGCGGCGCTGGTCGAGACTAATGCCGCCGGGGTGCCGATAGTGATCAACCGCCAGCAAGTCGCGCTGATTCGCGAGGAGTGGCGCGTGGTCGACCGCTGGTGGACGGAGGAGCCCGTCTACCGCCGCTACTTCGACTGCGTGCTGGCGGGCGGGATGGGCGTGGTCGTTTTTCACGACGCGGTGCGCGGCGGGTGGTTGGAGCAGAAGGCGTGAGTAGAAGGCATGGACGACGCGTCGTCTTCCACGACGCCGTGCGCGGCGGCTGGTTCGGGCAGAGCGCATGAGTCCTTACGTCGAGCTCCACGCTCACTCTGCCTACTCCTTTCTGGACGGGGCCTCGCAGCCCGAGGAGCTGGTCGTCCGCGCCGCCCAACTGGGCTACGAGGCCCTCGCGCTGACCGACCACGACGGTCTCTACGGCTCGCTCGAGTTCGCCCATGCGGCGAAGGCGCTGGGGCTGCGCCCGATCACCGGCTGCGAGCTGACGCTGGAGAGTGGCTCCCATGTGACGCTGCTGGTCGAGAGCCGCCGGGGCTACTCGAACCTCTGCCGCTTGCTCACGCGCGCTCACGCGCTCACGCGCGAGCGCTCGCACGCGCACACGCGACCGCCCGGAAGGGAGCGGGAGTTGAAGCCCCCGGCTCTTCCGCTCGCGGATCTGATCGAGCGAAACGAAGGCCTCGTCTGCCTCTCGGGCTGCGCCCGGCACGGGCTGGCCGTGCGCGAGCCGAACACTGTTCGCGAGCTGTCCCGCGCCTTCGGGCCCGGCTGTGCCGGCGGCCGCGGACGCTTCTTCGTCGAGCTGCAGCGTCCCTACGAGCGCGGCGACGAGCGCCGAAACGCCGCTCTGCGCGAGCTTGCCGCCGATCTCGGCCTCGAGACTGTCGTGAGCGGCGACGTGCACGCCCACTCGCGCCGCCGCACCCTGCTCCAGGACGTGCTCGTCGCCATCCGTCAAAACAGCTCGCTCGAGGCCTGCGAGCAGGAGCGGCGCGGAAACCACGAGAGCGTCCTTCTCTCTCCCGGCGAGATGGTGGAGCGCTTCCCCAGCGACCCGGGCGCGGTCGCCCGTGCGGGCGAGCTGGCGCAAAGGCTCGAGTTCGACCTGACCGAGGAGCTCGGCTACCGCTACCCCGACTTCTCCGACGGAGAGCCCGCGATCGCGCGCCTGGCCGGGGTCTGCGAGAGCGCCTTCGCCGAGCGTTATCCACCCGGCGCCCGCTTCCGCCGCCAGGCCCGCGCCCGCCTGGACGAGGAGCTCAAGCTGATCGAGGAGCTGGGGCTGGCCGGTTTCTTCTGCCTGCACCACGAGGTGCTCGAGCTGGCGCGCGAGGTCGCTATCGAGGTGCGCGGAATCGGCTCGCCGCGCAGCGTGCTTCCGCCCGGCCGCGGCCGCGGCAGCTCGGTCGGCTCGATTGTCTGCTACCTGACCGGGCTCTCGCACGTCGACCCGGTCGCCGCCGACCTCTCGCTCGGGCGCTTCCTGAACCGCGAGATGGCCGGCGTGCCCGACATCGACCTCGACTTCCCGCGCGACATCCGCGAGAAGCTGATCGTGCGCATCGTCGAGCGCTACGGGAAGGAGCACGCGGCGCTGGTGGCCAGCTTCTCCACCTACCGGACTCGCGGCGCGATCCGCGATGTCGGCAAGGCGCTCGGACTGCCCTTCGGCGAGCTGGAGCGGCTGGCGCGCCTGTCGGACAGCTGGGACGCGCGCGAGATAGGGGAGGAGCTGAAGCGCCAGCCCGATGCCGAGCTGAAGCTCGGCTCCAAGCGCTGGCGGGCCTTTGCCGCCCTGACGGCCGAGATCGCGCGCCTACCCCGGCACATCTCCCAGCACCCGGGCGGCATGATCATCTCCTCGCGCCCGCTGGTGGAGCTGGTGCCGGTGCTGCCCGCCGCGATGGCCGGGCGCCAGATCTGCCAGTGGGACAAGGACTCCTGCGCCGACGCCGGTTTTCTCAAGATCGATCTGCTCGGGCTGGGCATGCTCTCGGCGGTCGAGGCCTGCGTCGAGGAAATCGCGCGCCTGCACGGTCAGCCGATCGATCTCTCGCGCATCCCGCTCGACGACGCGGCCATCTACGGCGAGATCCAGCGCGCCGACACGGTCGGCTCGTTCCAGATCGAGAGCCGGGCGCAGATGCAGAGCCTGCCCCAGACGCTGCCCGCCAACCTCGACGATCTGACCGTGCAGGTGGCGCTGGTGCGCCCCGGCCCGATCCAGGGCAAGGCCATCCATCCCTACGTCGAGCACCGCCGTCGCCTGCGTGCCGACCCCTCCTTCCAGGTGCCCTACGACCACCCGCTGCTCGAGGAGCCGCTGCGCGGGACGCTCGGGGTGGTCGTCTTTCAGGATCAGGTGCTGGAGGTGGCGATGGCACTCGCCGGCTTCAGCGTGGGTGAGGCGGAGGGCCTGCGCCGGGCGATGAGCCGCAAGCGCAGCGCCGAGGCGCTCGAGGCCTACCGCGAACGCTTCACCCGCGGCGCTGCCGCGAAGGGAGTCGACCCCGAGACGGCCGACCGCGTTTACGACAAGCTGGCCAGCTTCTCGGGCTTCGGCTTTCCCAAGTCGCACGCCGCGGCCTTCGCACTGCTCGGCTACCAGTCGGCCTGGCTACGCCACTACTACCCGGCCGAGTACCTGGCCTCGCTGCTCAACGCCCAGCCGATGGGCTTCTATCCGCCCGCCGCGCTGGTGCGGGATGCGCAGCGCCGCGGCCTCACCGTGCTGCCCGTGGACGTGAACGCGAGTGCCGCCGCGAGCCGGGTGGAGGCCTCGAGCGGAGTCGAGGCCTCGAGCGGAGTAGAGGAGGGAGCGGTGCGAATAGGGCTGCTGCTCGTGCGCGCGCTCGGGGAAGCGGGCGCCAGGGCGCTCGTGAGCGAGCGGGAGCGGGGAGGAGCCTTCGCGGATGTCTGCGCACTGGCGCAGCGAAGCGGATTGGACGAGCGCACGTTGTCCGCACTGATCGCGGCGGGCGCCTGCGACTCGTTCGGCAAGCCGCGGCGGACGTTGCTCTGGCAGCTCGGCCTGGCGCCGCGCGACAAGAGCGTCCCCGGCACGGCCGGAAAGGAGCGCCAGCTCGCCCTGCCCCTGTCGCCGACAGTGGCCACGCCGCCGCTACCAGAGCAATCGCTCTGGGAGCGGTTGCTCTCCGACTACCGCGCGACCGGGCTTTCCACCGGCGTCCACCCGCTCGCGCTGCTCCGCGGCGAGCTTCCGCCCGGCACCCTCTCCGCGCTCGATCTCCCCGCTGCGCCGGACGGCTCCCGCGTCACCGTGGCCGGGATGGTCGTCGCGCGCCAGCGCCCGCCGACGGCAAACGGCGTCACCTTCCTGCTGCTCGAGGACGAGACGGGGCAGCTGAACGTGATCGTGATGCCCCAGCTCTACGCCGGGAACCGCGCCCTGGTGCGCGGCGAGCCGATCCTGCTCGCGCGCGGCCGCCTGCAGCGCTCCGGCGGCACGATCAACGTCATCGCCGAGGAGCTGGAGAGCCTGGTTCCGCTGGCGCGCCGGTTATCTGCGGGCGCCGACGTCCGCAACTCACTGCCGGGGATTCACAGCTTTCACTAGCGACCTAGCTACTACGATGACCTCTCTGGCCGGAAGCGAGCGAGAGGAGCATTTCCATGACGGCTGAAAGCCTCGATCTCTACCGCTCGGCCGGCCTGGCCGAGGTCGATCCGGAAATCGCCTCCCTGATCGAGCGCGAGCTCGAGCGCCAGCGCGGGACAATCGAGCTAATCGCCTCGGAGAGCTTCAGCTGGCCGGGCGTGCTGGAGGCGCTCGGCTCGACCGCCGCCAATAAATACGCCTCGGGCTACCCCGGCAAGCGTCACTACCCAGGCTGCGAGATCGCGGACGAGATCGAGCAGCTGGCGATCGACCGGGCCAAGACCCTGTTCGGCGCCGAGCACGCGAACGTGCAGCCCTACGCAGGTACGACAGCCAACGAGGCCGTCTATCTCGCCTGCCTCGAGCCCGGCGACACCATCCTCTCGCTCCCGTTCGCGCAGGGCGGACACCCCACGCACGGGGACGAGAGCAACCTCTCCGGAAAGCTCTACAACACCGTTTCCTACGGAGTCAGGCGCGATAACTTCCTGATCGACTACGACCAGGTGCGCACGCTGGCGCTCGAGCATCGCCCCAGGTTGATCATCTGCGGCGGCTCGGCCTACCCGCGCATCGTCGAGGTCGAGAGGTTCCGCGAGATCGCCGACGAGGTAGGGGCTCTGCTCATGTGCGACATGGCTCACTTCGCCGGGCTGGTCGCGGCCGGCCTGCACCCGAACCCCGTGCCCCACTGCGATTTCGTTACGTCGACCACGCACAAGACGCTGGCCGGGCCCCGCGGAGGCTTCGTTCTCTGCAGGGCCGAGCATGCCCGGGCGCTGGACGAGGCCGTCTTCCCCGTCCTCCAGGGCGGGCCGCTGCTGGACACGATCGCGGCCAAGGCGACGTGCTTCGAGATTGCCGGCTCGGAGGCGTTTGCCGGCTACCAGCGCCGCGTGCGCGCGAACGCCGATCGGCTCGCCGCTGAGCTGGCCGGACGAGACCTCGACATCCTCAGCGGCGGTACCGACTCCCACATGCTGCTCGTAGACCTACGCTCGACCGAGTGGACGGGCGCTGACGCCGAGAAGCGCCTGCACGAAGTCGGGGTTGCCGTGAACGAGATCGCCATTCCCCACGACGAGCGCCCCGCGGATGAGACCTCGGGCCTGCGGCTCGGCTCGCCCGCCGTCACCATGCGCGGCTTCGACCAGGAGGACATGGCCGAGGTGGCCGCGATCATCGTCGGTGCTCTGCGCGCGGACGCCGATCTCAATTCTCTTCACGCCCGCTCGGCCGCGCTCTGCGCCAGGCGCCCGCTCTACCCGGGCTTCCGCGGCTACTGCTCCTTCCTGGCGGGATAGGCTCTGACCTCAGTAGTACGGTTACGGGGATGACTCTGGCGCCTCAGCTGGCCGCTATTCACATGCCCCGCGAAGTGATCTTCGGCTTCCTGCTCGCGCTGGTGGTCGTGCTGGCGTTGACGCCGACTATCGGACAGCTGGCGCGGCGGATCGGTGTCGTGGACGAGCCGGGGGAGAGGCGCCTGAACGAGCTGCCGATCCCCAGGCTGGGCGGGATCGCGCTCTACTTCGCCATCCTCGTGCCGGCGCTGGCCTTCCTTGATCTCTCGCGGCCGCTGCGCGCCATCCTGATCGGGGCGAGCATCGCCACCGTCGTGGGCGCGATCGACGATGCCCGCGATCTCGTCTGGTGGCAGAAGCTGGGCGGTCAGGCGCTCGCCGCCGGCGTGACCGCCGGGCTCGGTGTCTACGTCAATCACTTCACCTTCCCCATCCTCGGTGTCGGTGCGATGCCGAAGTGGCTTGGAATTACGCTCAGCATCCTCTGGATCGTGGCGATCATGAACATGGTCAACTTCCTGGACGGGCTGGACGGTCTGGCCGCCGGGGTCTGCGCCATCTCGGCCGTCACCTTCTGCCTGATCGCGCTCTCGCTCGACCGCGCCCAGCCGGCGATCTTGTCGGCGATCGTCTTCGGCGCGGCGCTCGGCTTCCTGCGTCACAACTTCTATCCGGCGCGCATCTTCATGGGCGACTCGGGCGCGCTCTTGCTCGGCTTCGTGCTGGCGGCGATCTCGATCGAGGGCCTGCTCAAGACGGCCGCGGCCGTCGCGCTGGCCTTTCCCCTGCTCGTGTTGGCGATCCCGATCCTCGACACCTCGTTCGTCGTCGTCAAGCGAATCAAGCACGGCAAGCCGATCTACTCGGCCGACCGCTTTCACCTGCACCACCGTTTCATCGATCGCGGCTTTTCGCAGCGTCGCGCCGTGCTGACCATGTATCTGTGGTGCGTGACGCTGGCCGGAGCGGCGCTGGCGACGCGCTTTCTGGCGCCGCACGCGCACGGCCACTGGCAGCTCTGGTCGAGCATCGCCGACGGCGCGATCGGGCTCTCGGTCCTGGCGGCCTCGGCCTACATCGTCTACGTGCTCGAGATCGTCAAGGTGACAAGCCCGCGCGCCCGGCGCCGGGCGCGCCGCGAAGCGGGTTCGCAGGAACGACGCAGCGCGTGATCCAGCGCTCACCGGCACGGTAACGCTGGTATCCTCGGCGCCGGCATGGAGCCTTCGCCGCGCCCGTCGTTTGAGCCCGCGGGGGCCGGTGGACTCCTTGTTGCAACGACCGTGGTGCTGCTGGCAATCGGCGCGCTTGTTGGCTGGGCGCTGGGCAGTGCCGGGGTTGGAGCGGTGGCCGGAGCGGCCGCAGGCATTCCCGCGGGCATATTCGCTGTCTACCGACGTTACCGGGGGTATTTCAGCTGAGCCCACGAGCGCCAAGCCAGATCACCGTCGCGCGCCCGTTGCCGAGCCGTAAATGGCCCACGCTCGCCGCCGCGCTCGTACTCATCCTGGCGCTGCCCTTCTTCCTGATCGCCGGCTGGCCGGTCGTCGCCTGGGGGCTGGCGGCTGCTCTCTGGGCTGTGCTGGAGGCGATCAACCTCGTCGCGACACGACTGGCTTCCCGTCAGGACAGCCTGCGGGCCGCCGGCCTGTCCGGTTTCATTCGCATGCTTCGCCTCTTTGTGATCGCAATCGTGCTGGCGCTGGTGGCCAAGGCGAACCGTGACCTCCTGCTGCCGCTGATCGGGGTCTTCGCTCTCGCCTACACCTCCGAGCTCGGGCTCTCGCTCATCTCCTACTTCGGGAACGAGCCACTGTGAAGAAAGCCCGGCCAATCCTCTTTGTGCTTGCGCTCGCACTGATCGCGGCGATCGTCTCGCTGACGCAGAAAAGTCCGCAGACGTTCAAGCCCGAAGAGGAGTTCACGCTCAAGACCTGGGTTCCGATTCACCTCGGCCCGCTCGACCTCTCGATCAATAAGGCGGTTGTCTACCTGGCGCTGGGCTCGCTGCTGACGATCTTCCTCGGTCTCTTCCTGATGCGCAGCCGGCTCGCGCTGCTGCCGGGTAAGCGTCAGACGATCGGTGAGGCGATCTACGAGCTCACTCAGAGTCAGATCGCCGAGCAGGGCTTGCCGACCAAGGCGATGGGCACCTGGTTCCCTTACGTCGCCTCGCTCTTCCTCTTCATCTTCACCCTCAACCTGATCGGCTTCATCCCGCTGCCGTTCAGCGACCAGAAGTTCGAGCTGGGCGGCGTCTCGCTGCCGACCTGGGGCGTCTACGCCGTCACCTCGCAGCTGTCGGTCACGCTCGTTCTGGCGCTGATGAGCGTCGTCTTCACCCACATCGAGGGCTTCCGCTGGAACGGGCCCAAGTACCTGAAGACCCTCATTCCCGAGGGAGTGCCGAAGCCGATGATGCCGATCATGGCCGTGCTGGAGACGATCTCGCACATCTTCCGCATCGTCAGCCTGGCCGTCCGTCTCTACGCCAACATGCTCGCCGGGCACATGTTGATCCTGATCTCGATCGGCCTGATGTTCATCCTCAGCGGCGCCACGGCCTATATCGTCGTTCCCTTCTCGCTCCTGATCGGAGTCACCTTCTATATCTTCGAGGTCGCGATCGTGGTCTCGATCCAGGCCTTCATCTTCGCCATCCTCACCGCTATCTACATCGGCTCGGCGATCGAGCCGTCTCACTAAGGAGGAATTCGTGCTCTCAACAGTCTTAGCTGCTACTTCGGGCTCAGTCGTCAAGGCGGCCCAGGCGCTTGGCTTCGGCCTCGGCATGGGCCTTGGCTCGCTCGGCGCCGGCATCGGCATCGGTGTCGTCTTCGGCTCGATGATCCAGTCGGTCGCCCGCCAGCCGGAATTGCGCGGCGAGCTGCAGGGAATCATGTGGCTCGGCTTTGCCCTTACCGAGGCCGTCGTCTTCTATGGCCTGATCGGCGGGTTCCTGGGCTTCGTCCTCGTCAAGTGATGACACACGTCGCTCCGATATTGTCCAGCTCCAGCCCGCTGACGAAGGTCATCCCGGGCTTGATGATCTGGACGGTCGTCTTCTTCCTGATCACCTTCTGGATCCTCAAGCGCTACGCCTTCGCTTCGATCCAGGCGATGATCGACAAGCGTCGCGAGCAGATCGCCAACTCGATCAAGCAGGCCGAGACGGCTCATGACGAGGCGACCAAGCTACTCGAGGAGCACCGGAAGATGCTGGTCGAGGCCCGCACCCAGGCTGAGCAGATCCTCGAGGACGCGCGCCGGGTAGCGGACTCTCAGCGCGAACGGACGCGTGTCGAGCTCGACGCAGATCGCGCCCACCGGCTGGCCGAGACCGAGCGCCAGATCACGTTCGAGACCGAGCGCGCGCTCGATCAGATCAAGAACGAGATCGCCGAGCTGACGCTGATCACCACCGCCAAGGTGACCGGCGGGCTGCTCACCCCCGCAGATCATCGTCAGCTGATCGACAGCGCCGTCGAGGAGCTCGACTTCTCGGCCTTGGAGAGCCGGAACTAGTGCGCCACCCGGCAATGAATTCCGGCTTCTGGCCCGCTATCAAGCGGCGCGCCGGGTTGCCCTCGGTCGCGCCCGGCCTTTCAAGTACGAGCGCTCCCTGCGTCCTGGCATCGCTTGCTGCCAGCGACCCGGAAACTCGGAAGCATCTCCGGACGGGGCGCTGATGGGCGTCGTCGAGCAAAAATACGCTCTGGCGCTGTACGAGGCCGCCCTCGACAAGGAGCGCCTGGCCGAGGTTCGAAGTGACCTGGCCGACTTCGTCAAGGTCGAGCACGAGGTGCCCGAACTGGCCGCGGTGCTCGCCAACCCAACGCTCGACTCGGCCAGCAAAGAGGCGCTTCTGGTGGAGTTGATGGTCGGCTCGGAGCCGCTCGTGCGCGACTTCCTGCGCCTTCTGGCAGAGAAAGGCCGAGGCTCCCTGCTGGAGGAGATAGCGCGTGAGTTCGAGGCGCTGGTGGCCGCCGGCGAGAGGCGTCTGCAGGTGACCGTGACCACGGCTCAAGCGCTCTCCGACGAGGAAGCCGGCTCGATCGTCACCAAGATCGAGGCGGCGACCGGTTGCTCGGTCGATGTCGAGCGCCGCGTCGATCGGTCGCTGATCGGCGGCCTGGTCGTTCAGGCGGGGTCGTTGCGGATGGACACCAGCATCAGTAGACGGATTGAGAACCTTCGTAAAGAGCTTGTCGAAACAAGGAGCTGACGAGAGCCGTGAAGCTGCGACCCGAAGAGATCACGTCGATCCTCAAGCAGAGGATCGAGCAGTTCGAGATCGAGACCGATCTCTCCGAGACCGGCACCGTGCTGGAGGTTGCTGACGGCATCGCGCGCGTGTACGGGCTCGAGAACTGTGTGGCGACGGAGATGCTGGAGTTCGAGCACGGCGTCATCGGCCTGGCCTTCAACCTGGAGGAGGACAACGTCGGCGCCGCGCTGTTCGGCGAGTGGCAGAAGCTCTCCGAAGGCTCGACCGCTCGCCGCACGGGCCGCGTCGCCAGCGTGCAGGTCGGGGACGAGATGTTGGGGCGGGTCATCGATCCGCTCGGCAACCCGATCGACGGCGGCGGTTCGATCACCACCACCGAGCGTCGTCCGCTGGAGCTCAAGGCGCCGGGCGTTGTCGCCCGCCAGCCGGTATCCGAGCCGCTGCAAACCGGGATCAAGGCGGTCGACGCGATGATCCCGATCGGTCGCGGTCAGCGCGAGCTGATCATCGGCGACCGCGGCACCGGCAAGACGGCCATCGCTGTGGACACGATCCTGAATCAAGCCGGCAAGGACGTGATCTGCGTCTACGTGGCGATCGGGCAGAAGGCCTCGACCGTCGCCCAGGTCTACGAGCGCCTTAAGGAAGCCGGCGCGATGGAGTACACGGTCATCGTCAGCGCCGCCGCCAACGAGGCCGCCCCGATCAAGTGGATGGCGCCCTTCGCCGGTTGCGCCATCGGCGAGCACTTCCTCTACTCCGGCCGGCACGCGCTCTGCATCTACGACGACCTCTCCAAGCACGCCGACGCCTATCGCCAGCTCTCGCTGCTGCTCCGGCGCCCGCCCGGTCGCGAAGCCTTCCCCGGCGACGTCTTCTACCTGCACTCGCGGCTGCTGGAGCGCGCCTGCAAGCTCTCCGACGATCTCAAGGGCGGCTCACTCACCGCGCTACCGATCATCGAGACCCAGGCCGGCGACGTCTCCGCCTACATCCCGACCAACGTCATCTCGATCACCGACGGGCAGATCTTCCTCGAGTCCGATCTCTTCTACTCGGGCGTGCGCCCGGCGATCAACGTCGGCATCTCGGTCTCTCGCGTGGGCTCGAACGCGCAGACCAAAGCGATGCGGACAGTGGCCGGCCGCCTACGCCTCGACCTCGCCTCCTTCCGCGAGCTCGAAGCTTTTGCCCAGTTCGGCTCCGAGCTCGACCCGGCGACGCTGCAGACGCTGGCCCGCGGCCAGCGGATGGTGGCTACGCTCAACCAGCCTCAGTACCAGCCCTGGCCGATGGAGGAGCAGGTGACGGCCATCTACGCCGGTATCCACGGCTTCCTCGACGACATCCCGCCCAGCCAGGTGCCACGCTTCCAGGACGAGCTGCGCGATCAGCTGCGTAGCGAGGGCACGATCCTGAAGGAGATCCGCGAGACGGGCGCGCTCTCCGACGAGCTTGCCGCGCGCCTCGAGGCTCTACTGCAGAGGTTCGGGCAGGGCTTCAACGTCGAAGAGGAATCGGGCCTGGCGATCTAGTCGCCGCGGGCTCCGACTCATGGCTTCACAACAAGACATCAAGCGCCGTATTCGCTCCGTTCGCTCGACGTACAAGATCACCAAGGCGATGGAGCTGGTCTCGGCCGCCAAGCTCAGGCGCTCGCAGCAGCGGATCGTGGCCATGCGTCCCTACGCCGATCGGATGCTCGAGCTGATCACCTCCACCGCTCAGACGCTGGGAAAGATTCACGGGTTGCCCCTGCTCGAAGACCGCGAGACGCACACGGTCGCGCTGCTGCCGCTGACCGGAGACCGCGGGCTGGCCGGCGCCTTCAACGCCCAGGTGCTGCGTAGGTCGTTCGTCCTCGAGCACGACCTCCAGGCGCAGGGCATCGAGGTCAAGTGGCTGGTTTCCGGCAAGCGCGGTCGCTCCTCGCTCAAATTCCGCAAGCGCGATATCGATACGGCCTGGACCGGTTTCAGCGACCAGCCGGAGTTCGCCGAAGCCCAGGCGATGGCCCACCACCTGGCGGCGCTGTATGCGAGCGGCGCCAGCGACGCCGTGCTACTGGTCTACAACCGTTTCGGTTCCGCGGTCGTGCAGACGGTCGTCGAGCAGGAGATCTTGCCGCTGCCCAGGCAGGTTCTCAAGGGCTTTGAGGAGGGATCGATGCCGGCGCCGGCGCGCGGAGAAGTGCTTTACGAGCCCGACCCGGGGTTGATTCTCGAGCGGCTGATACCGGCGTATCTGGAGACCGAGTTGTTCCGGGCGCTGCTCGAGTCGGCGGCTTCGGAGCACGGCGCCCGCATGAGCGCCATGCGCAACGCCTCGAGGAACGCCGAGGAGCTGATCGATCTGCTGACGCTGATCATGAACCGAGCCCGCCAGGCGGCGATCACTCAGGAGATCCTGGAAGTCGTGGCCGGGGCAGACGCTCTATAACCGCCGGAGATCTACGATTTCCGGCGGCGTGCCCGGGCGTGTGAGTCAGCGCGCCTGCGGCGGCCGGTGAAGAGAAGCGCTCTCTGCCCCTGAACTTGATCGGGGCGAGTTTCTCCCCGAACGGGGGATTCGCACCCGACGAGATTGAGTCTTGCAGGTCTTTTTGTAAAAATCCGGCCATGGAGTACGAGATCGATTTCGACTCTGAGGCCGAGATCGCGATCGTGCGAACGAGCGGCGTCGCGAGCCTAGAAGGGTTCTCTGCTTATCTGCGGTCTCTTGTCTCCGATCCGCGCTGGCGGCGGGGCATGGACGTGCTCAGCGATCACACCGCTCTTGAGGCCGGGAACCTGACGGCCGGTGACATCGAGGCGCTGGTGGCCGTCCACTATCCGTTCGCGCATGCGCTCGGGCCGGGGCTCTGCGCGATCGTTTGTGGATCGTCGCTGAAGTTCGGACTGGCGCGGATGTTCGATGCTCGTGCCTCATTGCAGCTGCCGTTCATGTCACGCGTCTTCACGAACGTCGACGAGGCTTTCGTCTGGCTACGAGAGGGCAACCGCGTAGGCGACGCGGAGTCGCTCGAAGCCCGATAAAGCGAGCCCGGCTTGTCTCTTGGCGCCTTTTCTTATCTGTTTCTAACAATCGGGCCGACCGGCCGTCCTAAATCGACATGAGTCCGATCAATGAAAAGCACGCCTGCGCCGAGGCACTGTCGCTGCTCTCGCTTTCGCTCGATGAGGAACTGGGCCCTCTGGAGAACTACAAGCTCGAGCGCCACCTCCGAGATTGTCCGGATTGCAAGCGTCGAGGCGCCTGCGTCGAGGCGATCACGCGAATGCTCAGAGATCTTCCGCTGGAGTCGCCTTCCGTCTCGTCGCTACCGCGCCTGCCCTGGCGACGCCGATTCGTCCGTGCCGGCATCCCCGTTGCGGCGGCGATGATTGCCGCCTCGCTCGGGCTGGTGGCTCTGCAGGGATCGACGGGCATGGGCTCCGGCGTCATGACTCCGACCGTGCCCGTGTCGAATACGACAGAGCAATCGCCGGTCACCCATTCGCTGCCGCCGCAACCGCAGCCGCAGTATGCGAGCGCTGCCTTGATCTGGCGGCCGTAATGCTCGAAGCGGTCCGGTTGCGCGGCGTCGGCCTGCCCGACTACAGACCCACCGTTCGCGGAGTAAACGCGTGGGCTAGACTGGCGCGCGGTGCCCGTATGAGCACCGCCCGCCCATCAGATCGAGTTTGCCTCGTCGTAGGAGAGAGATGACCGAGTCGAAGAAAGACGCGCCCAACACCGGCAGAGTGGTCGAGGTCAAGGGCGTCGTGATCGACGTGGCCTTCGGCGATCAACTGCCGGCGATCTACAACGCGCTGGAGATCGAGATTGCCCCGCTCGAAAAGGGCGGAAAGTCCACGACGCTAACCGCCGAGGTGCAACAGCACCTGGGCGACGACCGGGTGCGAGCCGTGGCCATGCAGTCGACCGACGGGCTCGCTCGCGGCGTAGTTGCGCTCGACACGGGCAGCTCGATCTCCGTTCCTGTCGGGCAAGAGACTCTGGGGCGGCTCTGGAACGTGCTCGGGCAGGCCATCGACGAGCGCGAGGCGCCACCTGCCGACATGGAGCGCTGGCCGATCCACCGCGATCCGCCGTCGTTCCGCGATCTCTCTCCGAAGCAGGAGATCTTCGAGACGGGCATCAAGGTCATCGATCTACTCACGCCCTACATCAAAGGCGGCAAGATCGGCTTCTTCGGCGGCGCCGGCGTGGGCAAGACGGTGCTGATCGAGGAGCTGATCCACAACATCGCCAAGCAGCACGGCGGCGTCTCGGTCTTTGCCGGCGTCGGCGAGCGCACGCGTGAGGGCAACGACCTCTGGCTCGAGATGAACGAGTCGAAGGTGATCGACAAGGTCGCGCTGGTCTACGGGCAGATGAACGAGCCGCCCGGGGCGCGCCTGCGCGTGGCCCTCTCGGCGCTCACGGTCTCGGAGTACTTCCGCGAGCAAGGCCAGGACGTGCTGCTGTTCATCGACAACATCTTCCGCTTCGTTCAGGCAGGCTCCGAAGTCTCGGCGCTGCTCGGCCGCATGCCCAGCGCCGTCGGCTACCAGCCGACGCTGGCCACCGAGATGGGGCAGTTGCAGGAGCGCATCACCTCCACCCGCACCGGCTCGATCACCTCGGTGCAGGCGATCTACGTGCCCGCCGACGACCTGACCGACCCGGCGCCGGCGAACACCTTCGCCCACCTCGACGCGACCACCGTGCTGGCCCGCTCGATCGCCGAGAAGGGCATCTATCCGGCGGTCGATCCGCTCGACTCGACCTCCCGCGCCCTGCAGCCGGGCCTGGTCTCCGACGAGCACTACCGCACGGCGTCCGAGGTGCAGCGAATCCTGCAGCGCTACAAGGACCTGCAGGACATCATCGCCATCCTCGGCATCGACGAATTATCCGACGAAGACCGTCTGATCGTCGGGCGGGCGCGCCGGATCGAGCGCTTCCTCTCGCAGCCGAACTTCGTCGCCGAGGTGTTCACGGGAATTCCCGGCGAGTACGTCGCCGTCACCGACACGATTGCCGGCTTCCGCGCCATCATCGACGGCGAGTGCGACGAGCTGCCCGAGCAGGCCTTCATGCTCGCCGGCACGATCGACCAAGTGTTCGAGAAGGCCGGAGTCGAGCGCAAGCGCATGCCGGCCGCCGCAACAGCCTAGGAACGTGGCCGAGCGCACCCCATTCAGCGTCTCGGTGGTCACGCCCGAGCGAGCCGTCTTTGACGGCGAGGCCGAGATGCTCGTCGTCCCCGGCGAGGCGGGCGAGATCGGGGTGCTGGCGCGGCACGTGGCGCTCGAGGCGCTGCTCGAATCGGGGCTGACCCGCATTCACCTTCCCGGCGGCGAGAAGATCGAGCTGGCGACCGGGCCGGGGTTTTTCGAGGTTCACGCAAGTCGGGCGCTGGTTCTCGTCGACGACGCGGTGGACGTGCGCGAGACCGATCCCACGCGCGCGACCGCCCAGCTCGAGGAGGCGCGCGCCGAGCTCGCGCGCCTGGAGAGCGGCGAGGTAGAAGGCGACCGATGGCGAATCGAACAGAAGATCAGGCACGCCGAGAACCAGCTGGCCAGCGGAGGTCACTCGCGGTAGTGACTCGGCTGTCTCGCTGGGCCGACAGCAAAGGTCGCTATGCTTGACGACTTCGAACGCGCGAGTGCGCGCCTCGTTTTTTTCGCATGCGGACGACGCTAAAGAGAAGGATCGGACGCTGGGAGCAGGTCACGGGCAACGGCCGTGCCGCTTCGCCTCCACGGACGCCCCACAAGATCCGCCAATACCAGCAGCCGGCCGCGCGCGGCCGCGTGTTGCGCGGTATCGGGCGGTTTCTGCTCAACGTGATGCTCTTCTTCGCAGTCGTAGCCGGCGGCGCCGCCGGCGGCTTCTACCTCTGGGCGAACGAGAAGATCGGCCAAACCGCGGCCCACTCGAAGTACACGAAGATAAGCCAGAGGTATCTCCATGTGACGGTTCCGAACCAACCGGTGATCGCTCTGGTGGCGGGATACGACCGGCGTAGAGGAATGGTAGGAGACAAGGGTCGCTCCGACACGGTGATGCTCGTCCGGCTCGACCCGCGCAAGGGCGAGCAAAGCATCTCGTTGCTCTCCTTCCCGCGCGATCTGCGCGTGCCGCTGTACTGCGAGCCCGGCACCTCTTACGGCACCGGCAAGATCAACGCGGCCTACTCCGCTTGTGGGCTCAAGGGCACGCTCCTGACCGTGGAGGCGCTGACCGGGCTGCCCGTAAATTACGACGTGTCTGTGAACTTCCGCGGCTTCAAGCAGATCGTGGACAAGATGGGCGGGGTCTGGATCGATGTCGATCGGCGCTACTACGTGCCTCCGGGCGCCGGCTATTCGTCGATCGACCTCTACCCCGGCTACCAGCGCCTGCGCGGCGGACAGGCGCTCGACTACGCCCGCTATCGCCACGGCGACTCGGATCTCTTCCGGATCATCCGCCAGCAGGCCTTCATCCGCTCCTTTCGGCAGCAGTTCTCGAAGCTGTCGTTCACCGACTACCCCAGCGTCATCAACACCATTGCCAACAACATCGAGACCGGCAACAAGAAGGGCGGCTCGATCCCGGCGACGACGTTGCTCGGCTATGCCCAGGTCATTCACGGCCTGTCGGGTGGGAGCGTGGTGCAGAGCAAACTCGCCAACGTCACCAACGCCCCCGACGGCAGCTCCGATCTGATCGCCTCGCCGACCACGATCGCGAACGCGGTCGACGCCTTCACGAGTCCGGACTTGACCGCCGATTCGCGCGCCGCCGCCCAGAGCAAGGTCGGCGGGGTCGGCCACGCCAAGTCGTCAACAGACACCGCGCCCGCGCCCGAGAGTACGACTGTGCTCGTACTGAACGCGGGTGATACGCAGGGGCTCGCGAGTGACACCAGTAGTGGCCTCGCACAGCGCGGCTACAAGATCGTAGCGACCGCCGCCGATTATCCCGGCGCGAGGCTCTGGCACACGATCGTCTACTACGACCCGGCTCAGGCCAAGTCGAAGGCGGCGGCGACGCAGCTGTTGACCTTCTTCGATGCCGGCAGCGTGCGGAAGATGGTGCCCAGTATCACCTCGCTGGCGAACGGCGCCATGGTGGTCGCGGCGCTCGGCCAGACCTTCGACGGCACGCTTCCCCCGATCGCTCCGAAGATCGAGATACCGACCGTCCAGGCGCCCAGGGTGACGACTGATCCAGGATTGACGGAGGCCAACGTGCGCGGCCTGCAGCGGCGCTTCCGCTTCCGGCTCGAAGTCCCGTACACCCTGGCGAGCTCTTCCGTTCTGGCGATCGACTCGCCGATTCGGGTCTATCGCATCGCGGCCAAGCAGACGGCGCTTCGCCTGACCTTCGACCTGCCCGGCTATCTCGTCGGCTACTGGTCGATCGAGGAGACCGCGTTCAGCGATGCACCGATACTGGACGACACGCACTACACCCATCACGTCGGCCGGCGCAGCTTCGATTACTACTTTCAGGACGGCCATTTGCACATGATCGTCCTGAGCGAGAACGGTGCCACGTACTGGGTGACCAACACGCTCGACAACTACCTCTCGAACGAGACGATGAAAGCCATCGCCGGGGGCTTGCGCCCGGTCGGCGGCCGGATTCATAAATAACCCCGGCCGCGCGCTCTTGGCGGATCGCTCTGAGTAGTTTTGTCGAGCGGCGGTCGTTCGTGCTTGAGTAAGCTTGGCCGCGCATGAGTCCGAAAAACGAGACAATCGGGATCATCGGCGCCGGCTGGGTGGGACTGGTCACGGCCGCCTGCTTCGCCGAGCTCGGCCATCGCGTGATCGTCCTCGACGTTGCGCCCGAGCGAATCGAGCAGCTCAAGGCCGGCAAGGTCCCGATCTACGAGCCCGGTCTGACGGAGCTGCTCGAGCGCAACAAGGAGCGCCTGAGCTACACGCTCGAGATTACGGATCTGACCGACGACGCGGACTTCTTCTTCATCTGCGTCGGCACGCCCCCGACCTACGCCGGCGATGCCGACCTCTCGGCCGTCTGGGCCGTCATCGAAAAGCTGCCGGCGTTAGAGCAGCGGGCGATCGTGGTGATGAAGAGCACGGTGCCGGCGGGCACCGGCGAGAAGGTGCGCGCGGCGCTCGACGCCCGCGGACTCGAGCACCTCGGCTACGCCTCCAACCCGGAGTTCCTGGCCGAAGGCCGCGCGATCGATGACTTCGTCCATCCCGACCGCATCGTGGTCGGCTCCTTAGAGCCCGCCGACGGCGAGCGGGTGGGCGCCCTCTACGCCGGCATCGACGCGCCGATCGTCTACTGCGATGTGCCCTCGGCCGAGATGATCAAGCTGGCCTCGAACGCCTTTTTAGCCACCCGCATCAGCTTCATCAACGAGATCGCCAACGTCTGCGAGGTAACCGGCGCCGACGTCGAGCAGGTCGCCGAGGGGATGGGCCTCGATCGACGCATCGGGCCGCACTTCCTGCACGCCGGGATCGGTTACGGCGGCAGCTGCTTCCCCAAGGACGTGACCGCGCTCAAGCAGTTGGCCGGCAACTCCGGCTATCACTTCCAGCTCCTCTCCAGCGTGATCGAGGTGAACGAGCTGCAGAAGAGGCGCGTGATCGGCAAGCTCGAGAAGCATCTCGGCTCGCTCGCGGGCAAGACGGTCGCCATCCTCGGTCTCACCTTCAAGCCGGATACCAACGACATGCGCGAGGCCGCCTCGATCGTGCTGGGCTCGCGCCTGCTGGCCGAGGGCGCCGTGGTCAGAGCCTGGGATCCGCTGGCCGAGCCCGACAGCTACCTGCGCGGCGCGACTATCTGCGACAGCGTGCTCGAAGCCGTGACGGGCGCCGATGCGGCCGTTATCGTCACCGAGTGGAAGGAACTGCGAGAGCTCGCTTCGGAAACGGTACGTAGCGCCATGCGAAATCCTCTCATCGTCGATGGCCGCAATCTGCTCGATCCCGATCAGGTCAGTGCGGCCGGGTTTGCTTACGAATGTGTGGGGCGCCCGGGACATTGCAGCTCAGCCTCCGGCCCGTCCAGAGCCTCCGAACCACAAGCGGAGTGACCCCCCGCGAAGCGATCATTCTCGCTGGTGGCAGGGCCGAGCGCCTTGGCGAAGCGGCAAAAGGAAAGCCGAAACCGCTGGTAGAGGTGGGTGGGCAGCCACTCGTCGCCCACCAGATCGTTTGCCTGCGCGAGGCCGGAGTCGAGCGCGTGATACTCGCCTGCGCCGCCGGAAAGGGCGGCGAGTTCGCCTCCGCGCTCGCGGATCTCGGCGTCGAGATCGTCACCGTCGAGGAGCCGGAGCCGTTTGGTCGCGGCGGCGGCATCCGCTTCGCGGCAAAGGAGCTGTGCGAAAGGAGCGCGATCTTCGCCGCGAACGGCGACGAGATACTCGAAGTCGACCTGGGCCGGCTCTACGCGGCGCACGCCGCTTCGGGAGCGGCGGCGACCGTAACGGTGACGCCGCTTATCTCGCCCTTCGGGCTCGTCGAGTTGCGCGAGGACGACTTCGTCTCGGGCTTCAGCGAAGACGCGCCGCGCCTTCCGAACTGGGTCAACGTCGGCCTTTACGTGCTCGAGCCTGAGGCCTTGGAGCGTTTCCCCGAGCGCGGCGACCACGAGCGAACGGTCTTCCCCGAGCTGGCCGAGGAAGGGCGCCTGTACGCCTTTCGCTACGAAGGGATCTGGCTGACCGTGAATACGCCCAAGCAGTTGCGCGCTGCTGACGCTTACCTGTCGACTCATTCCGAATGGCAGGGACGAGAACGATAAGATAAGCGCGCCTGGAACCCGCCGATCCGGATCTGAGCGCTGAGATGACGAATCTTTCCTCACCGAACTTCGAAGGTCTCGACGCATTCGCGTTCAAGCAAGAACGGATCGAGAAGCCCTGGGGCTGGGAGCAGATCTGGGCCAAGACCGATCAATACGTGGGCAAGATCCTCTTCGTTCGCGCCGGTAACGCGCTCAGCCTGCAGTTTCACAACCAGAAGGACGAGACCTGGTACTTCCAGTCGGGGCGCGCCGAGGTCGAGCTGGCCCACGCCGGCGACGCGGTGACCAATCGCGAGATCGTCGGGCCGGGCATCGCCTTCCACCTCAAGCCGGGGACCGTGCACCGCCTGACAGCGATCGAGGATACGACCGTGTTCGAGGTCTCGACGCCGCAGCTCGACGATGTCGTGCGGCTGGAAGATCTCTACGGGCGAGAAGGCACTTCAGAGCGCTGAGCCGGGTCCTGCTCGACTCGGTCGCAAACGCGCAACAACGAGTTGGAAGGGGAGCGATTTGACGAGGGTAGACCATCACGTCAAGGACCTCGGGCAGGCCGCCGAGGGTGTCCGCAGGATCGAGTGGGCCGAGCGCGAGATGCCCGTGCTCCGCGCCATCCGCGAGCGCTTCGCGAAAGAGCGGCCGCTCGAGGGTAAGCGGATAGCCGCCTGCCTTCACGTCACCACCGAGACGGCCAATCTGATGCGCACCCTCAAGGCCGGCGGCGCCTCGGTCGCGCTCTGCGCCTCCAACCCGCTCTCGACCCAGGACGATGTCGCAGCCGCGCTCGTCGACAACTACGAGATCTCGACCTACGCCATCAAGGGCGAGGACAACGGCACCTACTACACGCACATCGAGGCTGCCTGTAACACCCATCCCGAGCTGACGATGGACGACGGCGCCGACGTGATCAGCTTCCTGCACAGCGAGCGCTCCGAGCAGCTGTCCGAGGTCATCGCCGGTACCGAGGAGACGACGACCGGCGTGATCAGGCTGAAGGCGCTCGAGGCCGAGGGCAAGCTCGCCTACCCGATCATCGCCGTCAACGAAGCGCTGACCAAGCACCTGTTCGACAACCGCTACGGCACCGGTCAGTCGACCCTGGACGGCGTTATCCGCGCGACCAACGTCCTGCTTGCGGGGCGCAGGGTTGTTGTGGCCGGCTACGGCTGGTGCGGGCGCGGCGTCGCCATGCGCGCCAAGGGCATGGGGGCGCATGTGATCGTCACCGAGATCGATCCGCTGAAGGCGCTCGAAGCGGTCATGGACGGCTTCGAGGTGATGCCGATGGAGCGCGCGGCCGAGACCGGTCAGCTCTTCATCACCGCGACCGGCGACAAGAGCGTCATCACCGGTGAGCATGTCAAGCACATGCGCGACGGAGCCATTCTCGCCAACACCGGTCACTTCAATGTCGAGATCGATATACCGTCGATCAGGAAGCGCGCCAAGAACACGCGCGAAGCACGCCAGTTCGTCGAAGAGTTCGAGTTTTCTGGCGGCCGCCGCGTTTACGTGCTCGCGGAAGGACGTCTGATCAACCTCTCGGCCGCTGAGGGGCATCCGGCCATGGTGATGGACATGTCGTTTGCCAACCAGGCACTCGCCTCCGAGTACATAGTTCAGCACCAGGGCGAGTTCGAGCACAAGGTCTATGACGTGCCCGCGCCGATCGACGAGGAGATCGCGCGGGTGAAGCTGGAGACCATGGACGTCCAGATCGACGTCCTCACGGAGGAGCAGGCGCGCTACCTCTCGAGCTGGAACGAAGGGACGTAACGAGGTCGGCGGGGGCGGCGCCGGGCTTGAACGAAGGATCTAGAGAGATGAAGGCGCTGGTACTGGCAGCCGGGTATGCGACGCGCTTGCGGCCTCTGACCGACGAGACGGCCAAACCGCTGCTCGAGCTCGCCGGCCGGCCGATGATCGACTACCTCTGCGACCGGATCGACGAGGCCCAAGCGGTGAGCGAGCTGCACGTCGTCTCCAACGCGCGCTTCGCGGCCGACTTCGAGCGCTGGGCGAAGGGTCGCCGCGGACGCCTGCGCCCGCTCGTGCACAACGACGGCTCACGCAACAACGAGGAGCGCCTCGGCGCGATCGCCGACATGCGCTTCGTGATCGAGCAGGCTGACCTGGAAGGGGAGGACATGCTCGTCGTGGCCGGCGACAATCTGTTTGATTTCTCGCTTGCCGCGATGGTCGAGTTCTGGCGCTCCAAGGGGAGCGCGAGCTGCGTGGCCGTCCAGCGCTGCCCCGATCGTGAGCGTGTCTCCTCCTACGGAGTAGTCGAGCTCTCGCCTGAGGGGCAGATCCTGGAATTCGTCGAGAAGCCCGAGCACCCGGCGAGCGACTTGATAGCCACCGCGGCCTACGTCTACGGGCATAGTCACGTAGCGCTGATCGACCGCTATCTCGCAGAAGGAAACTCGCCCGATCAGCCGGGCAACTTCCTTGCCTGGCTCTATTCGCGCCAGCCGGTCTTCGGCTTCGTCTTCGAAGAGACCTGGCTCGACATCGGCAGTCACGACCAGTTGCGCGAGGCCGACGAGTTGCTGCGCGGACGGATCGAATAGAGCGCCTGACGAACCGGGCCGGCGCAACCCCATACGGGGGGTTTCGTTGCCTCGTCGCTGAGCCGATTATTCCCCCATTAGTCCCTGCGGCCTAGACAGATAGTTGCGCTTTCTTCCTACGCGACCCGGCGTTCGTCGGTCGCTGCCGGGACGGCCGGCCTGATCCGCTCCCCTGGATGTGTACGAAAGGAAACCCATGTCCTCGCTGAGATTTCGCCTTCTGACCGTGATCATGCTTGCCCTCGTCGTCGGCGTCGTCTCGCAGTCGGCCGCTGCCGGTAGCAGCGACGCTCGTCCGCTCCTGCCCGGCTCCAACTCCGCGCTCGTCGCGTCGGCGCTCGCCGCCGGTCATACGCCCGTACTCACCCCGTCCGGTCTCGTCCGTGGCACGGCTCTGTCGGCGGAACTTCGAGCCGCCGCCGCGGGCGCACGTGCGGGCAAGGCACTCTCGACTCTCGGCGCGGGCTTCACCGACACCGGCACGACCTTCGGCGCCGCGACCGTCTTCTCGGTGACTTCGGGCGATTACGACGCAGATGGAAGGCTCGACATCCTGACCGACGGCTGCAGCGACGCCGACTGCACCGGATACGCCTTCAAGCTCTACCACAACAACGGCGACGGCACCTTCAGCGAGAACACGACCTCCGGTTTGCCCGCGAACTGGATCGGGACGAGCTCATGGGCGGACTACGACTCGGACGGTTACGTCGACGTTCTGATCATGGGCTGCCCGGACGATTCGTGCTCGACGCTCGAGTCCAGGCTCTACCACAACAACGGCGATGGAACCTTCACCCTGGACAGCAAGGCGGCGTTACCCGGCCAGCTGTCCATATTCGGCGACAGCGCTGTCCAGTGGGCGGACTTCAATAACGACGGCCGGCTCGACCTGATCATCGGCGGGAGCGCGTTCATGATCACTTCAGACCTCTTGGGCCCGAAGACAAACGCTGCGAGGCTCTTTCTCAACAACGGTGACGGCAGCTTCAGCGAGGCGAAGGGCTCGGGCCTGCCCGATCTCTTCTCCTTCTCGATCCAAGCGGCCGACTATGACGCGGACGGCCACGTCGATGTTCTGATCAGCGGTTGTAGCGACGCAGACTGCTCGTCGTTGGTTACCAGGCTCTACCACAACAACGGCGACGGCACCTTCAGCGAGGATGCTCGCGCCAACCTGCCGTCGCTCGTTTCGTACTGGGACAACTGGAGCGATTTCAACGGAGACGGGCTTCCCGATATCGCCATGAGTGGGTACGACGAGGCATCCGGTGACCCCGTGACCAAGATCCTCCTAAACGACGGTGACGGCAGCTTCAGCGAGAGCAAGAACGCCGGCCTTCCCGCTCTCAACGACGTTCAGATGCTCAGCGGAGACTTCGACTCCGACGGTCACGTCGACATCCTGTTCAACGGCTTTGAGACGGACTACACCAAGTACATCAGCAGGATCTACCGCAACAACGGCGACGGTACCTTCAGTCTCGATACCAACGCCGGGCTACCGGACAGTTTCTCCTGGTTCACGTCGGGCGACTACAACGCCGACGGCGGTCTCGATCTGTTGATGTACGACGCATCGCCCACGTACAACGCGGTCATCTACCGCAACGCGACCACCTCCAGCGGCGGCACCTTATCTCCGCCGGACGGCCTCCAGGTTCGCCTCACCGGCGCGCGACAGGCGACCTTCAGCTGGAAGGAGAGCTCGTCCAAGACTCAAGACAACAGCATCACGTACAACCTCCGTGTCGGAACGACGCGCGGCGCCTCGGACGTCGTCTCGGCGATGTCCAACGCCAACGGCGTCCGCTCCCTTCCCGCGGAAGGCAACGCCGGCGCGAGGACATTCGCCAAGGTCACGCTGCCGCACAAGGGCAACTACTACTGGAGCGTGCAGGCCGTGAACGCGAGCCTCGCGGGCTCGGTCTTCGCCCGGGATATGAAGTTCATCGTTCCGGGCAGGGCATCGATCAAGCTCACCGAGAGCAAGATCAATACTTGCGGAGACACTCCGCTCACAACGACGGTGACCGGTCGCGTCAATCCTGTCTTCACGCCCGTCGCGACCATCATCCTCAAGCAGCGCTTCAGTCCTCACGGTAGCTGGAGGGAGATCGCGAGGATGGTGACAAGCCACTCCGGTGTATACGGCTTCCATCGCATCGGCAAGGCGAGCGAGCGCTCCTTCTGGCTCAAAGTGCTGGTCACTCCGAAGGGCGGCGACTCGGTTACGAGCCGAGCCAAGTACGTCACGGTGAGAGCTCCCGCCTCGTGCCGGGCGTCGGGGTAGGTACAGCGGCGCGCCGCCAAGGCGAAATCGGCGCGATTTAGACACAAAGCCCACACGCTCCGCGCTCTAGCGTGAGCGTGTGGGCTTGCTCGAGCTTCTACTCCCCTTGCGTTGCGCGGCCTGCGGCGAGCCGGGAAGCGAGCTTTGCGAGCGCTGCCGCGAGCGCCTGCCGCGCCTCTGCGGCTCGCTCTGCGAGCGCTGCGGAGCGCCGACTTCCTGGCCGGTCGCCCGCTGCCTGGAATGCGCCGGTCGCCGCATCGCCTTTGCCAGCGCGCGCTCGGCGCTTCTCTATACGGGCGCCGTCCCGAGAGTGATCGGAGCCTGGAAAGAGCGAGGCCTGCGCCGCCTGGCCGCGGAGCTGGCCGAGCTGGTCGCGGAGGTCGTCCCGCCGCCGCAGGTGAGGGCCCTCACCTGCGTGCCGGCACAGCACGAGCGGGCGCTCAGTCGCGGCTTTCATCCGGCCCAGGCCCTCGCGCTCGAGTTGGCTCGTGTCTGGGAGCTGCCGTTCGAGCCGCTGCTCAGGCGTATCGGCTCGCCGAGGCGCCAGCGAGGCCTGGCCTTAAGCGAGCGCAGCCGGAATGTCGCCGGCGCCTTCGCGGCCCGGCCCGGCGCCAGTCCGCCCAGTCGCGTCTGTTTGATCGACGATGTCTACACCAGCGGTGCCACTTCCTCGGTCTGCGCCGGCGCCCTGCGCCGGGCCGGCTGTCGCCGGGTTGAGGTGGTAGCCCTTGCGAGGGCTGTTCGAGAGCGCTAGAGAGGGGTAGAGTGATAACTAGAACGAGCGACCGTCCGGACCAGCGGCAAGTGCCTCGAGCGAAGACCAGATACATATCCCGGACGCATACAGACGGCAAGGTTGCAGCCGCCGGTCGTTGCTCATGGATCGGACGGGCCGCAAGCCCGCCACATCTCGCAAATTAAGGAGCGCCTGATGCAGCTTCAGATCAAGGGCAAGAACGTCGAGATGAACGACACGATCCGCGACTACGCGGAGGAGAAGCTCGGCAGGCTCGAGCGACATCTCGCAGTTCCAACCAAGGTAGAGCTCGAACTCTCCCTGGAGAAGAATCCCTCGATCACCGACAACCATATCGCCGAAGTGACTATCTGGACGAAAGGCCCGACCTTGCGCGCTCGCGAGAGCTCGTCCGACTGGCGCGCCTCGATCGACGAGTTGGTCGACAAGCTCGAGCGCCAGGCCAAGCGCTACCAAAACAAGCGCCGTAACCACCATCCGCACGGCAGCTCGGCGCCGCAGTCGGCGCGAGAGGTAACGACTGAATACTCGCGCGGAACGCCTGTCGTCCCAGGCGAGCCCGAGCCGATGATCGTGAAGACGAAGCAGTTTCCGGTCAAGCCGATGACGCCCGAGGAAGCGGTGCTCCAGCTCGAGTTGATCGGTCACGATTTCTTCGTGTTTCGAAACAGTGAGGCCAACGAGGTCGCAGTTGTGTATCGTCGTCGCGACGGCAACTACGGACTGATCGAGCCCCAATCGTGAAGTGGCACCGAAAGAGCGAGGACGAAAGCCCGGCCGAGCCCGCGTATGGTGGCGACGCGGATATCGAGCAGACGGTTGAGCGTCCGGCCGCGCCCCTTTTCGATCTCGGCGCGGACGCCGAGCAGACGATCGAGCGGCCGGCCGAGCCGGTTGAGTCGGTGGAGATGCCTTTCGCCGGTGCCAGCGTCGCGAGCGGGGGAGGCTCTTTCGTGGGCATCCCGCGAATGCGTGGCAACTGGGATCTGGTCGTGACCAAAGAGGCGCCGGGCTTGACCGGTGCCGACGAGCTCGGTTTCGTCGTCGTCGAGGACGGCGACATCTTCATGGACTCGCCACTTCCGGACGGCGACGTTACTCCCCTCGCCGAGGCGATCGAGCTGCGAATTGCGCCGCCTTACCGCGCCTACGGAACCCGCCAGGAAGGCGACCTGTGGGCGGTTGCGGCTCGAGCGATCGAGCTCGGACGGTTCCAGGCGGAGGGCGACGAGATAGAGCTGACGGTCAGGGGCGGCGAGCGCGAGCTCGCCGTGGACGGAACTAGATCGTTGGGCAACGTCCCTGAGCTCGAGCGCCTGGGCGCGGAAGAAGGCGCCGACTTCTTCGCCCGCGCGGTCCGCGTCGAAGACGATCTCTGGGAATTGACGATCAACCCGCTGTAGGGGCGCCTCCTACTTTCGCCGAAGCGCGGCTCAGACGCGACGGTAAATCTGTGTAAAGCAGTTCTTAGTCAACCCTTGCGATCGTCTGCTGAATGGACACCTGATGGAATTCGAGATCAGTTGGATCGAGTCGTCGCTGGCCAGCGTTCGAACATCAGGCTTGGCTTCAGCCGAGGGCTTCACTGCTCTTTACGAGCAATTGGCCGCTCAGCCCGGTTTCGGGCCGGGTGTGAAGATGCTCTCCGATCACACCGATTTGGATGTCTCGGCTCTCGTTGTCGGACACCGTTCGCCGGCGAAATACGGGTTGGCGCGCATGTTCGAAGCCTTGGCCGCCGAAGAGCCTGGCGACCTGGTCAGAGTGGTAGAGACGAGTGACGACGCGCTGGCCTGGCTGCGTGGCGAGGGCGCGAAACCGCTCCCTCCGGCTTCGCGACGAGCTGAGCCGTAAGTGAACCTTGTCATTGACTGAGTTCAGGCGCGGGGCGAATATTCATCATGACCATGGAATTCGAGATCGAATGGGTTGACCCGTCGTTGGTCATCTGCCGCACCTCGGGCGTTGCCTCGGTCGAGGGCTACCAAGCCATGATGGCGGCCTTGACCTCGCAGCCGCAGTTTCAGCCGGGCGTCGATCTGATCGTCGATCACACCGGCGCCGACATCTCGGCGCTCACGGCCGCCGAGATCGAGCAGATCGCCGATCTGCGAGCCCGCTTTGCGGGCGACGTGGCGATGCGCGCGGCCGGAGTCGTAGGCCCGGGCTCGCCGATGAGATACGGGCTCGGGCGCATGTTCGAGGCCTTTGTCGATTCGAATCCGGGCACCAAGATCACGGTGTTCGAGACGGTCGAAGAGGCGATGACCTGGCTGCGCGGAACCGATGCCACGCCTTCCTAGCGGGGGTAAGCTCCGGGCCCCGCTCTCGACCAAGTCCGTAACATGCTCTGACCGGATACGAATTCGAGGAAGGTGCCTCTTGCCAGCAGACGAAAAAGACGAGCCGCTGTACAAGCGCCCGCAGAGCGAGGGAGACCTCGTTGCAGGCATGGAGAGCAGGAAGATCGAAGACGAGAGCACCGCGACCGAGTCGCCGACCGACGCGCCCGCCGCCGATATCGCGGCCGAGCCGGAAGAGGGAGGCGGAGGCGCCGAGGAGTCCAGAGGCGTTGTCGTATCGCTTTTGGCGCCCGATGTCGCGGGCGACTACGCGGTCTTCGTCGCCCTGCCCGAGCGCTTGCTGATCGTCGAGGAGCAAGAGGGAGACAGCGACCTCGGCATCCTCGCCGACGCGGTCGAAAAGCGGCTCAAGGCGCCCTACCGGGCGCGCGCCCTGCGCGTGGACGAGCGCCGCTTCGTTGTGGTGGCGAGCGAGATCGAGACGGTTGAGCTACCCGGACTGGACGGCGAGGAACTGGTTGTCTTCGCGCTTCCTGACGGTCAGCGCACGGCCGTTCTGGACGCTGGCAGCCATCAACTGGTCAGCGCAGAGGTGGAGGCGATCCTGGAGGAGTCGGCGCCCTGCCTACTGAGGCTCGAGAACATCGACGAGTCGGTCTGGGAAGTCTCGGTCGATCTTCTCTAGGCGTGCGCTGACGCGGCGCCTGTAACCTTTCGCCATGACCGAGGTGGGGGCATCCTTCGAGAGATTGCTGCGCGTCGGCGAGGGCCGGCGGCTGAAGCGAGTTCGCTCCACGGCCGAGTACATCACCAGTATCGAGCCGGATTTCCTCAAGCTCTCGGACGCCGGGCTCAAGGCCAAGACCGTCGAGTTCAGGCAGCGGCTCGAGAATGGCGAATCGCTCGACGACCTACTGCCCGAGGCCTTCGCCGCGGTGCGCGAGGCGCGCCGGCGCGAGTCCGACCAGCGCATGTTCGACGTCCAGCTGATGGGCGGCATCGTTCTGCACGAGGGCGACATCGCCGAGATGAAGACCGGCGAGGGCAAGACCTTCGTCGCCACGCTGCCGCTCTACCTGAACGCGCTCACCGGCAAGGGCGCCCACCTTGTGACGGTCAACGACTACCTGGCCAAGCGCGACGCCGAATGGAACCGCGGCGTCTTCGAGCGCCTCGGTATGACGGTCGGATTCGTCCAGAATATGATGCCCTTCGCCGAGCGCAAGGCCTCCTACAACTCCGACGTCGCCTACGGCACCAACTCCGAGTTCGGCTTCGACTATCTGCGCGACAACATGGCCGTCTCGAAGGAGGAGCTGGTCCAGCGCGGCCACCACTACGCGATCGTGGACGAGGTCGACTCGATCCTGATCGACGAGGCGCG